>OAVQ01000250.1_pt1 | contig 11328 bp, 10 predicted proteins | sample 1476441 | NCBI WGS metagenome assembly OAVQ01 (sample SAMEA2580104, study PRJEB22360) | human gut metagenome | biome: human gut; feature: human-associated habitat; material: faeces | place: Denmark | collected 2008/2010 | reverse complement strand
TATTATGGGCTTATAGCCCTTGATCAAACCACCCGTTAGACGGGTGGTTATGATTTCCCTTCCATTCTGCCAAAATGTCCTTATTTATGGTATAATAAGGCGATTATGGATGGTGAGAAACTCTAATTTAGATCGTTGAAAAAGGGTCTCATTGAACAGAATCAATAGAAAATGGGGGCGTTTCTCTTGTTTAGGAGAAACTGTAAAGAGTGCTTTCTTTATTACATGGGGTAGTAGGAGAAAAGTACTAAAATTCACAATTAAGAGGGAATAAACACATGAGTAATTACGCAATTATCCTTGCTGCGGGTAAAGGAACTCGCATGAAATCAGATCTTCCAAAAGTATTGCACAAGGTTTCAGGTATCACCATGCTTGAGCATGTTTTCCGTGCAGTTTCAGCCATTGATCCAGTTAAAAACGTTACTGTTATTGGCCATAAGGCTGAGCTTGTTCGTGAGGTTTTGGATGGTCAATCTGCCTTTACAATGCAAACAGAGCAGTTGGGGACTGGTCACGCAGTAATGATGGCTGAAGAAGAGTTGGCTGGTCTTGAAGGTCAAACCCTTGTCATTGCTGGGGATACGCCTTTGATTACAGGTGAAAGCCTCAAAAATCTTATTGACTTCCACGTTAATCATAAAAATGTTGCCACTATCCTGACAGCGACAGCGGACAATCCATTTGGCTATGGTCGTATCATCCGTAATGAAAATGGCGAAGTGACTAAGATTGTAGAGCAAAAAGATGCCAACAAGTTCGAACAACAAGTCAAAGAAATCAACACAGGGACTTATGTTTTTGACAATAAACGTCTCTTTGAAGCGTTAAAAAATATCAACACTAACAATGCGCAAGGAGAATATTATTTGACAGACGTCATTTCTATTTTCCGAGAAAATGGTGAAAAAGTAGGTGCCTTCACTCTTCGTGACTTTGAAGAAAGTCTTGGGGTTAACGACCGTGTTGCCCTGGCAACAGCGGAAGATGTCATGCGTCGTCGTATCAACAAGGCTCACATGGTCAATGGTGTAACCTTCCAAAATCCAAATGCCACATACATTGATGTAGATGTGGAAATTGAACCGGACGTTGTGGTTGAAGCAAATGTGACACTAAAAGGTCAAACAAAGATTGGTGCAGAGTCAGTGCTTACCAATGGTACCTACATTGTTGACTCTACAATCGGTGCCCACACAGTCATCACCCACTCTATGATTGAGCATTCAGTGGTTGAAGATGGTGTTACTATTGGACCATTTGCTCATGTTCGCCCTGACTCTACGCTTAAGAAAGACGTTCACATTGGGAACTTTGTTGAGGTTAAGGGATCAACTATCGGTGAAAATACCAAGGCTGGACACTTGACTTATATTGGCAATGCGGAAGTTGGATCTAATGTTAACTTTGGTGCAGGTACTATAACAGTCAATTACGATGGTCAACATAAGTTCAAGACACAAATTGCCGATAACGTCTTTATCGGAAGTAATTCAACCTTGATTGCTCCGCTTGAAATCGGAGATAGTGCCCTTACAGCGGCCGGTTCGACCATCACTGAAAATGTGCCAGCGGACTGTGTAGCCATTGGTCGTGGTCGTCAAGTCAATAAAGAGGGTTATGCGGTGAAGAAACCTCATCACCCAAGTCAGCGATAAGGCTTTATGAAGGTCACCTAATGGCGACTTTTTAGGCATCACATCAATTAAGTGGTAAGAAAAAAGGAGGAAAGCCATGAAATACGAAGAAAAAACATTAACACGCGACTCAAAATTTAAAGGAAATATTTTTGAGGTAGCTGTAGACGAGGTCCTTTTACCAGATGGTAAGACGTCTCGTCGTGAGCTCATTTTCCATAGGGGAGCTGTGGCCGTTTTAGCGGTTACTCCAGAAGGTAAACTTGTTATTGTTAAGCAATACCGCAAGGCTATTGAAGATGTATCGTATGAAATCCCTGCGGGTAAATTGGAAGTTGGCGAGGCTGGTGATGAAAAGGATGCGGCAGCACGTGAACTTGAAGAGGAAACCCAATATCAGGGTGATTTAGAGTTGATTTATGAATTTTACACTGCCATTGGCTTTTGTAATGAGAAAATTAAACTCTATGTGGCGACTAATCTAAAACCTGTTGAGAATCCTCGTCCACTTGATGATGATGAATTCCTTGAAATTTTTGAGTTGACCTATGACGAGTGTATGGAGTTGGTGAAATCAGGTGAGATTAAAGATGCTAAAACTATTCTTGCACTCCAGTACTACGCACTCCACTTTGGGGGAAAATAAGTTATGGGGAGACCGCTGTTAACTGACGATATCATTGAGCAGGCCAAGCGTGGGGAAATTGATTTAACTGACCACCCTTCTTATCAGGGCTACGATGAAGACTTTTATGATGAGGCCTTTGATGCTGATTATGAGCCTTCTACCTACAAGAGTCGTCGGATTGAAAATGCGAAACGCAACCAGTTTCAGCACAAACTCAATCGTATTCTCTTTTGGGTAGTCGTCCTCTTGATTATCCTCTTCATCGCTGTCTTTTATTTCTAATAATAGTCTAGGCTGGTTAGGCCTAATTCTCTTATGACAAGTGATTCACGCAAGATTACAAGCTAAAAAGGAACTATATGAAAATTGGAATTATCGCTGCCATGGAGCAGGAATTGGTGCTTCTAGTGGAGCAATTGGAAAATAAGGTTGAGGAAACCGTTCTTGGAAATACCTACTACACAGGGCGTTTGGGCAAACACGATGTGGTTTTGGTCCAATCAGGTGTTGGTAAGGTCATGTCAGCCATGTCTGTGGCTGTTTTGGCGGACCACTTTGAAGTTGAGGCCCTCATTAATACTGGCTCTGCAGGGGCAGTAGCGCCTGGTCTAAAGATTGGTGATGTGGTCGTGGCTTCAAAGTTGGCTTATCACGATGTTGATTTGACAGCCTTTGGCTATGATTACGGCCAAATGTCTATGCAGCCACTATATTTCGAGAGTGATGCAAGCTTCGTGACGACCTTTGAGAAGGTTTTGGCTCAAGCGTCAATTGACAGTAAGATTGGTCTTATCGCTACTGGTGATAGCTTTATTGCTGGTCAGGGCAAGATTGATGCCATTAAGGGGCATTTCCCAGAGGTTTTGGCTGTTGAAATGGAAGGGGCGGCTATTGCTCAGGCAGCTCACAGTGTCAAGAAACCTTTTATCGTTGTGCGTGCCATGAGTGATACAGCAGCTCACGATGCCAATCTTACCTTTGACGAATTTATTATTCAGGCAGGGAAACAATCTGCTGCCATCTTGATAGACTTTTTGGAAGAACTTGACTAAATTGTTATCACACAATCCCTAAAAGCTACAGAAATTTAACCTGGGTTTTAGGTAAATTAGAAACTATTTGACAATTATTAATTATTTTCTTCTCATAATTGAATATTTTTGAAAATATTTTATAATATCACGAAAACACTAGCAATTGAGTTTAAAAGCTTTATTGTTAGTGTTTTTTGTGTGTTTTAGAAAAATTTTAGTAAAATTTAGTGCTTTTTTCTTACAAAACAGGAAAAAGTGTTGCACAATTTACAAAAATGTTAATTAATTGTGACTTACATCTTGCAAAAAATTAGAATAGGAGTATAATGCTGGTTGGGAAAGATAAAAATGTTTTGTAAATGGAGGATATTATGAATAGGTTATTTAGTGATTCGAAGCAACGCTTTTCCATCCGTAAATTTTCAGTCGGTATTGCATCCGTTTTGATTTCAACTGCAATTTTTGGTATTGGTACAGCACAAGCCGATCAGGTGACAGAGGTTTCTAGTCAACCCGCTACAGATGTGGTGAATGTCTCAGCAAATCAGTCATCATCAGAGGTTACAGTGCCATCAGTACCAACTACAGCAGTAAGTACTGAAAATACAGGTACATCAGTTGATGTTCCTAAGAGTGGTAAAGTAGACAGTCCAGTAGCTTCATCTGTCAGTTCAGAACAGGTTGAAGCTCCACATGGAAATGTGAGTAGCGAAGCATCAAATAGCTCTACAGCTTCAAATGCCACTGGTGTAACTAGTGAGCGTTCAGCTAGTGATTCAGCAAGTGTTGCTGATCACAATTCAGCTGAACATGAAGCACCTGTAGAGGCTAAGAAATTGACGAATAGTAGTACTCCTACTAGTACTTCTGATACTCAAATAACCAAAACGGGAACTGAAATTCATGTTCAAAACCCTAATGTTGAGCTTCAATTTCCAGACGGAAATAGTATTTACTCAAGAAGTAAGGTTGTTTATCATGATATTTTATTCCCTAACGATATAGCTATTAATTCAGGTGACAAAGTTGTCTTCACTCTTCCAAGTGAATTGCAATTTAAGACAAGCTATAGTGTAAATGTTTACAACCCTAATAACGAAGTTGTTGGTATTGCTCAGGTAGATCCTAAGAATAACAGCGTTGTAACCACATTTAATCATTATTTCGAAGATCACCCTATTGGGAAATATATGAATTTAGAGTTAGATACACTCTATTCAGAAGCTCTCAAAGGTGGCGAAAAATTGCACCTCAATTTCAATGGTCATGTCGTTAATGTGACAGTTGGTTCTGCAAATCCTATCCCTGGTGACGAAGTCATTGCTAAATGGGGTAGTCAGGACAAGAATGATCCAACCCTAATTAACTGGGGAATGCGTCTCAATTATGCAAGACGTGTGTTGAATAATCTTCAATTGATCGATACTTGGTCTGATAATCAAAGATTTGTTGATAATTCTTTAGAGTTACGTTACATTGATTCTGCTGAGCCATGGGTTGATAAGGGTTCAGCCATGGAATTGATTAAGAGTTTCTCTCACGACGATACTAAATTTGAGTTAAATCTTGGTCGTTTGGACCGTATGGTTTATGTTTGGTATCAGACACGATTGACCAACCCAGCATCAGATTCTAATAATCCTACCAATAAAGTTGACCTTCATGCAGATGTTGAGTCAAAAACATATACTTCTGAAGTACGTTTGGTTGGGGGCCTTGGAAATGTCGGCGGTGAACAAGAAGTACGTTTCAATCTTGAATTAGCCAAAGAGTTGGCAGGTAGAGCCTTGAAAGATAAGGAATTCACCTTCAAATTGGTTGATATGACAGATAATAAGATGGTTGATCTTGGTGAAACAACCAATGATGCCACTGGTAAAATTGTCTTCTCAAATCTTGTTCTTAACCAACCTGGTACCTACCACTATCGTGTGACAGAAGTTCCTGGTAATGATAGTGATGTCGTTTATGATAAGCTTCAAGCTGATGTGACTGTCCAAGTGGCTAGAGAAACCACAGATGGCCGAGAAAAATTAGTGGCCAAAGTGGTTTATCCAGATGACGTTATCTTCAACAATAAATTGGTCACACCAGCCAAAGCTAAGATTCAATTTAGCAAGGAATTGAGCAAGTCAGGTGTAAATCAAGCTTTGACTGCTAATGAATTCCAATTTGTCCTCAAGGATAGCGCTGGTAATGTTGTCCAAACTGTAGGTAATACAGCAGACGGTCATGTTAACTTTAGCGAATTGACTTTCGACAAGGTTGGTACTTACAACTATACCGTTGAAGAAGTTGCAGGTAAGGATGACGCTATCGTCTATGATACGATGAAAGCTGCTGTTTCTATCACTGTGACACGTGATGGGGATGCTCTTGTTTCAACAGTTGTTAATCCAAAAGATACTATCTTTAACAACAAGTTTGCGACTCCAGCTCAAGCCTCTATCCAGTTCAGTAAGGAATTGAGCAAAGCAGGTGTTAACCAAGCCTTGACTGCTAATGAATTCCAATTTGTCCTCAAGGATGAAAAAGGTAATGTTGTTCAAACTGTAGGTAATACAGCAGATGGTCGTGTTGCCTTTAGTAACCTTAGCTTTGAAAAACCAGGTACCTACACTTATACTGTTGAAGAAGTCAAAGGTAATAACGAAGACATCATCTATGATGGTATGAAAGCAACGGTATCAATTACCGTGACACGTGACGGAGAAGCCCTAGTATCAACCGTTACAAATCCAAAAGACACTATCTTCAATAACTATGTCAAAGAATTGAAACCAGCTAAAGCTAAATTCGTATTGACTAAAGTTCTTGCAGGTCGTCAACTTCAAGATGGTGAGTTTAGCTTCGTCCTCAAAGATGAAAAAGGTAATGTTGTCCAAACTGTGACTAACGATGCTAAAGGTAACATCAACTTTGACAGTATTAACTATGATAAACCAGGTGTTTATTACTACACTGTCGAGGAAGTCAAAGGTTACGAATCTAATGTGGTTTATGACAGCATGGTAGCTAAACTTAAAGTGACGGTTACTAAGAGTGTTGGTGATAAGGAAAACTTGCTCGTAGCAGCAGTTGTCCTTCCTTTGGATACAGAATTTAACAATAGTTACATTCCACCAAAATCTCCAAAACCACAAACACCACCAACTCCAACAAGACCACCACATGTTCCACAAAAACCATCAGTGGTTTCTACAACTTCATCAGTGAACCCTCAACCAGCTAAGCCAGTTCAATCTTCTGTGAAATCAGGACCTCAACTTCCAGAAACTGGTCAAGCCAGTGATAAAGCCTTGCTTGCTCTTGGAGTGGCAGCAGAAGTAGCTGCAGTCATGGGTATAGCCTATAACCGCCGTCGTAAAGACATTTAAGGTGATAACTAAAAAACAGCTTGAAACTTTTGTTTCAAGTTGTTTTTGCTTTTTCAAGTTCGCAATTGTTATATTAGGACACAAACTCAATATAGGGAGTCTTAAGGAGTAAAATAAACTGTTTTTTGAAGATGTCAGGTGGTGTTGGAAATTCTTGAGAAATCCACAGTTGGATGATGTTAAGAATATTGAGGAGAAATAATTCTTGTAAGAAAGGCTTTGGCATTTGAAGGTCTACCTCTGTTGGACTTATATTTTCTTTGAGCCATTTTCCATAAGTGATTTGCAAGAAGCTTCGCCAACTTGGATCAGCTGCGGTCGTGTAAAGACATCTTAGCCAGGTTCTTTTAGAGTAAAGTAAGGGAATAATATTATCGCAAAAGAGTGTGATTGGATCTTTAGTGGTTAGATCCTGTTCGATATGAGAATGGATATCGGCATCAATCATTTCATGAATATACTGAATTAATTCATCATAATTGTTAAAATGATTTTGATAAATAGACTGCCTAGATATGCCTGCCTCCTTAACTATTTGGGTTAAGGTAAAGTGAGTGCTAGAAGGGTGTTTAGAAGCGAGCGAGAAGAAGGCATTGATAATATTTTCTCTTGTTCCTTTAGGCATAAGATTCTCCTTAGTTTTTTATAATTTTATTATATTGAAATGCTTTTTAAAATCAATAGTTGTACTAGCAAAAGAGGGCTAAAAAGCTGACACCGTGTAAATTTGTGAGGCCTATCTATCTGATAAATTGAGAATTTCCTATGAGAAAGAGTAGGTTGGAGATTAGGCTTAGTTGTAGCAGTTACAGATTTAGAGATAACTTTTTTTGGGAAAGGTCATTGACAGGACGTCATGTTTTTACTATTGATTGCATCGTTCTTGAGGCTTAATATAAATATAATATAAAGGAAAGAAGGTAATTCTGATGTTGGTTTGGCGGGTTGTGACAGTGGTGGAATTACTTGTGTTTGCCATTTTGGTAGCCTTTATCTTGCTTAGACCAGCAGATGCAACAGGTGTTGATAATAGCCTGACCATGCAGCTAATCAGTCTAGGTTTGATTGCCTTCTTATACTTGCCTTTTCTCATAGGTCAAGTTATTTGGTACATTATCCTTAAAACAAGAAAGTCGTCTACCTCCCTCTGATGGTCAAGAGGAGGACTATTACTTAAATTGAAGAAGTTGATTGACTACTATTACAATATCATAGAATAAAGAGGCAGAAATTGATTTTCTGTCTCTTTATATCTTTTATCGTCATGAGTTTAGTGTTTTTCCCTTGATTTTGAGAGCTTTTTAATGTTTGAGGAGCCAGATTCCAGATGAAATTTCGTCCAAATTAGGCTATAATTGTTAGTATGAAAGTTCTACTTTATCTTGAAGGAAAATCAGTTCTTGAAAAATCAGGAATTGGTCGGGCTCTCCACCATCAGATGCATGCCTTGGACTTGGCGGGGATTCCCTATACAACAGACATCTTGGGTGATTACGATGTTGTTCATATCAATACTTACGGACCACGCAGTTTGATGTTGTTGCATGCCGCAAAACGTCGTGGCAAAAAAGTCATCATGCATGGTCATTCAACTCGTGAGGACTTTGAAAATTCATTCATCGGCTCCAACTTGATGGCCCCTCTTTTTGGGAAATACTTGGCCCACATGTATCAAAAGGCTGACTACGTGATTACGCCATCTGAGTATTCCAAAAAGTTGATTCAGTCTTACGGGGTGACTACGCCGATTATTGCTGTTTCAAATGGTATTGATTTGAAAAAATACGGCAAGGACCCACACAAGGAAAAAGTCTTCCGTGACTATTTTGGCATTAAGGAAGGACAGCCAGTTGTGATTTGTGCTGGCCTTTATTTTCAACGTAAGGGGATTGAAGACTTTGTCAAGGTTGCTGAGAAGATGCCGCATGTTCGATTCATCTGGTTAGGCAGTATCAGTAAGTGGTTGATTCCTAAGAAAATTCGAGACATTGTCAATGGTAAGCATCCTGATAATGTCAGCTTCCCAGGTTATTTTAAGGGAGCGGTTTTTCAGGGGGCTATGAGTGGCGCCAGTGCTTTCTTTTTCCCATCATACGAGGAAACAGAAGGAATTGTGGTACTTGAAGCCTTTGCTAGTCATCAGCATGTGGTCTTGCGTGACATTCCAGTTTATGAGGGCTGGGTTGACGACACGGCTGCCACATTTGGACATAATGTGGATGAATTTGTAGTGGCCTTGCAGGATATTATCGATGGTAAAGTGGACAAACGTGAAGCAGGATACAAGGTTGCGGAAAGTCGCTCGATTGATGATGTGGCTCAGAAACTTGTAGAAGCCTACAAAGAAGTATTGGAGATTTAAATGCGTATCGGATTGTTTACAGATACCTATTTTCCACAGGTATCCGGTGTTGCGACGAGCATTCGCACATTGAAGACGCAGTTGGAAAAAATGGGGCATACGGTCTTTATTTTTACAACAACTGATAAGGATGTTGATCGCTATGAGGATTGGCAGATTGTCCGTATTCCTAGTGTGCCTTTCTTTGCCTTTAAGGACCGACGTGTGGCTTATCGTGGCTTTTCTAAGGCACTGGAGATTGCCAAGCAATACAAGCTAGATATTATTCATACGCAGACTGAATTTTCTTTGGGTCTCCTTGGAATTGCGATTGCGCGTGAACTCAAGATTCCTGTCGTGCATACCTATCATACGCAATACGAGGACTACGTTCGCTACATTGCCAAGGGAATGGTGATTCGACCAAGCATGGTTAAGTACATTGTTCGTGGCTTTATGAGTGATTTGGATGGGGTCATTTGTCCAAGTGAAATTGTTTATGACCTTCTCCTTAAGTATAAGATAGCAGCTGAGAAACGTGTTATTCCAACTGGTATTGAACTTGAAAAATTCCAACGCCCAGAAATCACCGAAGAGGATAAGGCGGACTTGAGAGCCAAACTTGGTATTGCTTCTGATGAGATTATGTTGCTGAGTCTTTCCCGTATTTCTTATGAGAAAAATATTCAGGCAATACTAGCAGCATTACCATCTGTCTTAAAGGAGGAAGAAAAGGTTCGTCTGGTTGTTGCTGGTGCTGGGCCTTATCTGGAAGACCTTAAGTCGCAGACTGCTAAACTTGGTATTGAGGACAAGGTGATTTTCACTGGTATGATTGCGCCTAGTGAGACGGCACTTTATTATAAGGCTGCTGACTTCTTTATTTCAGCATCAACCAGTGAGACTCAGGGCTTGACCTATCTGGAAGCCTTGGCAAGTGGTACCCCAGTTATTGCGCATGGTAATCTTTATTTGGACAATGTGATTACAGACCAAATGTTTGGAACACTTTATTATCATGATAATGACTTAGCGGGTGCTATTTTGGAAGCAGCCATTGCAACACCTCAAAAAGATGAGAATAAGTGGTCTAAAAAGCTCTATGAGATTTCTGCAGAAAACTTTGGAAAACGTGTTTATGAGTACTATTTGGATTTGACCATTTCTAAGGATTTCCACAATGATTTGAATGGTGAAGATAGTACTATGAAACGCTTGACTCGCATGGTGACCTATCTACCTACGAAGGCTATCGCCCTGCCTGTTAATGGCTCTGTTCGCATCCTCAAAGGGTCCGCCAAGCAGGTCAAGAAAATCCGCAATATTACAAGACTTTTGGATTAGGCAAGTGCTTAGAGTTTCATCGTTTTACAAAAATCTGAGAATTGCTTCATAAAAGAGATAATTAGCTTGAAAAATTACAGTTTCATGCTATAATAACGCATAGAGACATATCAGTCATGGGAAATCTTTTAGAGAGCGTGTGGTGCTGGAAATCACGCAGAGGACATGATTGGGACTACTCGGTAACTTTTTATGCAAACATAAAACGGTGGCCACGTTAGAGCCAATCAGAGGTGTAGGACAAACTCGTTTTTTGTCGTACACGAACTAAGGTGGAACCACGTTGCGACGTCCTTTCGAGGATGTCGTTTTTATGTTGTATGAGGGTGCTTACAATTTTAGACGGTCTAGTTTAGCTAGGAATTTTTACTTTGTGACTCATGCTCTCTCTTTGATTACTGCCAGAGCTATCTAGAGCACAAGGTGATACTATCTTTTTAGTTGAAGGAGAATATGATGGGGTTCAAATTTGAAGCTATCAAGGCCTACTTGATTGACCACGGTGTGGATGCTAGTCTTGCTGAGACCATGCACGCTATCTATGCTACTAGGAGAATCGGTAGGTCAACCTTTGCTAATTTCCTAATTGTTTTTACAGAAACAGAGGTTTTGATTATTTCTATTACACTTTTAGGAAAATTAGGGGATATCATCGCCAGACTTCCTGAAGAGACGATTAAGTTTTATCAGTTTAAGAAACGCTTGTTTATTGGTTACAAACTTCGCCTATTTCTAACTGATGGTAAGGAGATAGACTTTAATGTCAACAAGATATTGATTGGAGCGGGTTGGCATAATACGGAATTGCAAAGCATCCTAGAAACAAACTACTACAACAAAAATAATTAATAGAAAGGACGAAGGGGCTCATCCTATAGAGCCCTGACATCTAAATTATGATTAACATTACTTTCCCAGATGGCGCTGTTCGTGAATTCGAATCTGGCGTTACAACTTTTGAAATTGC
>OAVQ01000247.1_pt1 | contig 11478 bp, 8 predicted proteins | sample 1476441 | NCBI WGS metagenome assembly OAVQ01 (sample SAMEA2580104, study PRJEB22360) | human gut metagenome | biome: human gut; feature: human-associated habitat; material: faeces | place: Denmark | collected 2008/2010 | reverse complement strand
TATTGCATTGTTAATCTAATGGTTTGGTTATATGGGAGGAAAATCAACAGAAAGAGTTTGTTTTCAAAGATTATCATTGCATATGAGTTACATTGGGAACTGTCAGAATGGATTACTAATGGTATAGATCATCATGAGATAGATCATATTATTAATGATACGCTTGAAGCTGGTTATTACAATGAAAGATACCCTGTAAACATTAAGCGACCGTTCTACAAAAAGAAGAATATTGAAATAAATAAAATTTTGAAGAGGATGGAAAAGTTCCTTGCATCGCATAAACCAACGGAAAGGATAATCATGTTGGCGACACATGAACACTGGACTTTGATATGCGATATTGATGAATGTAATCTTTATCATTTCGATAGTTCTTCGTTGCACTTTTCAAAAAGAAAGTCATATTCTTTATTCGGCGGTGAAACGAGACATCGCCTGTGTGCGAACAGCATTTATTTTATTACCAGAGCATATAAATAATGAGAATGTTAAAGAGAAAGACCAAAGAGATAGATTTACCAATTCCTTATGGAAAGGAACATCAGGATGATATCGTAAACATTGCTCTTCAATTTCTTGAGAAGAGAATTAATAAAACGAAGCCCTTAATGAATTCAGATGATATAAGGAACTATTTGATATTAAAACTTGGACTTCTGGAGTATGAGTCATTTGGTGTTATTCTTCTTGATAACAGGAATAAAGTGATATCCTTCGAGCCTATTTTTCGTGGAACTATCAATGAGATTACGGTTTACACAAGGGAAATCATTAGAACGGCATTGCTACATAATGCATCGAGACTTGTAGCCGTACATAACCATCCGGGAGGGCATTGTAAACCCAGCGAAAGCGACAGATGTTTAACTGAAAAGCTGCAAGAGACCCTTGAAATAATGGATATTACTTTATTAGATCATTTTATTGTGGCCGATAACAAAATACTTTCATTCGTCGATAAGGGGTATCTCTAATGCAGTTATCGATTAATCAAACTAAATATCCTTTCCCTGTAAGCACTGATTTAATACATATAATTCTCAATGTAGTAGATGTAAATCCTCCGTTACGTAACCACCATTCTGCAATAACTATCAATTTCCGAGATAAGAGTTATAGCCCTGAAAAAGGAGGTTATCACCCTGTTGAGATTCGATTGATCAATAGCGGTGACACATGGTATTTCGATTACGTAACCGATTTTGGCTATGTAGGTGTCGTTTATCCAGAACTTGAGAAGACACTGGATTTTAGCTGGACAGACGGTTACGCATGGGCCGCTTTTGCTGGTGACTTACCTGACGCCGATGGCATTGAGCTGTACAAGCTCTGGCAGCAAAATTTTGTTGCCTACTGGATAACAGGGGTCTTCACTACTTCCGTTTGTTGGGAATGACGTCATTTGAACCTCAGGAACGACAACTTCCCGTTACTGACGGAGCCTGTATCAATGTAGGTTTGGTTGGCGTATGTCTCAACGTCGTTCAAGATCATATGACCAAATACGAAGCTGTCGGCACCAGTTATTGGATGCACATCTCCCTTTTGTGAGCTTAGGAGACGCTCGCGTGACCAAAGAACATCGTCACTATCAAGTTGTTTACCATATGCATACACGTTGCTCGGATAATCGGCATGAGCAATAACAAATGTTTTTGAATCTACTTCCACTTCAATAACGTGAGGGCGTTGTTTAAAGGTTAGTAGCAGGTTGGTGGCTTCTATTCTTTCCTCTTCTTTGAGGGAGCTGTACCAGCCACCACCATTTGCATACCAGAGGTTGCCATCTTGCGTTTCGAAAGCATCAAGAGCTATTGCTTCATGGTTCCCAAGAACAGAGATAAACCAAGATGTATTTAGCAAACGTAGAACTTCTAAACTTTGTTTTCCCCGGTCAATATTATCTCCTACTGAAATAAGTAGATCAGTTTCTGGAGAAAACTTTATTTCTTCTAGTTTATCCAGTAATAGATCGTAGCTCCCATGAATATCGCCTACAGCCCATATACGGCGGTATCGCTCTCCATTAACTTTTATATAACGAATAGATTCCATTCTTAATTTCCGCTTCTGATAAGAATATATTATTTTACCATAAAATGATCAGGTGCTTTCAGGTGAATGCTGCTTACCCCTTGTTATCTATTTGCTTCGAACCTTGATAGCGAGCGTGGGTCTTAACCCTGAACTTACCATTACCTAAGCTGCGTAACCCGGATGAGAAGGACGAGCATTTCTGTAAGCTTCGCCACGAGCAAACCGCAAAGCAACTCTCTGACTATCTGGCATAGTCGTTTGTCATATAGTCATTCAATGCGAATTGCATATTTATTCTTTATTGATGGATAGTGATGCGATTATGAATGCTCGTTTTTACGTGTTTTTGACCGCTAAAATGGCTAAATTTTGTACTTTTTAGCCTTCTTTTTCATAAAAAACTACTAAAAAACCACCTTAAATTCGCCCTTATTGTGTCGTGTTTCCAGCACAAAGAATGGGAAGCTTACATTTGCTTGTTTATTGTACAAATATCAGTTTACCCCTTGTGTACCAAGGGCTGTATTAGTGGGTAAAAAACATACAACTAACATGAGATTACTCTTTCTAACCTTCGTTTTTTAGTGATAGAGCTTGCGAAGACACATTTCAAATCCTTGCTACATCAGGCCTGAATGATAAATCGTTTAAAATATAAGCTATTTTTGAGCGTCAAATAACGGGTAAGTTTGAACGTTTATTGTTCAATCCCTGCTTTTTCTGTCCTGCCTTCTACGACCTCGAAGTAATTCTGCGATTTTTCTTTTTTCTCTAAGAATGGAAAAAATTTTTCTGCGATTTCTGCATTCCTTTCGTCAACAAAACATCTTCCGCAGTACCCACATTTGCGTCGTTTGCATCAACTCATCAAAAGATGCCTTCAACACCAACATCGTTGGCAAGGAATGCCGCGTCTGCACATTTCGCTATGACGTGCCGCCAATAATTTCGCTTACGTAATTCAAGCCTCCATTAAAAAAAGAGGCTCTGAAATGAATAAAAATCGCTTCATCAAAATTGAATCAGTCCTGGAACGCTGCGCTATTTCTCGTGCAACGCTCTATCGCTTGATCAAACAAGGCGACTTTCCAAGGCAAGTTCATCTCTCACAGAGAGCAGTTGGATGGTTGGAAAGTGATGTAGATGAATGGATCGACTCAAGGCGTCGCTCCGCCATTGCTTATCTATAAGCCCCCTATAACCACTATCCCTCCTACAGAGATTACCCAGGATGAATAGTTATTTATTAGGGGGTCTGGGGGGGGGACTATTTCGAAGGAAACGATAATGAAAAAAATAACCGTCAGTCGTCAGCGTGTGGATTGTCTCTCTGGTTCGATCGATGTTGGTAAAACAATACGTAATCAGCAAATGGTTGCCCGTATCGACAAGTTGTCTTTTGTCTCTGTGTTGGATGGTGAGGATGTATCTTCCATGAACACAGATTTATGTAATCTTAAATCAAGCGGTACTTATCAGGTGAAGGTTTATCCTAGCAGCGGGAAGGGATGTGGGGAGTATTACGGTGCTACCGTAGAGATCCGGTTGAAGACGAAACCAGCCCGGCATCCGATCTTATTGCTGATTAACTTCAAACCGACAAGCAAGGCACGGGGACCATTTCGTATGGAGTTAAGTCCTCAACATTACACTGCCGATGAACTGACGGCATTGTTCATCTGGTTAGGACGACCAAGGAATCTCGGTGAACGTCTGTATCAGCTTCTCAAAAGGGCATGGGTGACAATGCTTCACTATGCCCTTGATATCTACGGCATGAGGCTTACGGACTACTACATCGGGCTAAAATACACCAGAAAAGGGGAGATCTACGATCCTGATAATGGAATGGAAGGAATGCGCCTTGGGTATGCAAATATGTACGCTGCATTCTATGACAAGGTGGAAATTGATAATAAAACCATGAGGAGGCTGATGCGTAAGGCGAAGGATGAGACAACTTCGTTGCATCTTAAGCCGGGGGAGTACCGGCAGTTCTTGCGTCTGGAGCTTCGCTTTGGGCCGGGTAAGGAGAAGCTGTTCCTGAGATCTATAAGGGATATGATTAACTTAACTGAAAGGCTTGCTTTCTATAGGCCTTCATTGCGTGACGATAAAGCTCTGGATGCTAACTTTGCCAAACTCTTGGACCAGATGACGATACCGGAGGCTCGTAGGTGCTTTCTTCCCGAAACCAAGGCGTCTTTTCGCAGCAACAAGACCAATGAAGCAATACGGAAATCGGCGTTAAGTAAGATCGATCGGGTTATGAAGAAGCATCAAGTATCCCTGTTCGATTCCGAGGATGTATGGTTGGAATTGGGGACTGTACTTGACTCCTTAGGAATATTGGCTCATCCCCAATATTGGGAGGCAAGACACCGGAACGCATGGCAGAAGAAGCTGCGCCGTTCATCTGAACAGTAAGAGCAAATCACAGGGGAGGTAGATGCCTCCCCCTTTACCTGAGTTAGTTTAGACCGTCATTCATTGAAGATTAGAGCTTAATCCCATCTGGATGCTGGCGTTAAGCCAGTTGCGGGCATGATTAACGATATTGCCTAAGCCGACGCTTCCCAATAACTTCAACCTTTTTCTGTGGTTACGGGCAGTTCAGCGGACAACTCTTTCAACTTTAGTTAGACTAGGAGGCTAAATCTGACTGTGACCGTAATAATTTTACTAAGGTTTGGATGTGGCGATCTTTGACATTGAGAAAGATGAATTACTCCGACTCACCGATAGTCAACTTGAAGAGTTGATTGCTCGTCTTGCTGAGGCAGAGATAGCAGCTCATGGCCACAGTCCCGCATGGGTTAATTGGTCTGGTTCCATCAATGCACCAGACGGAGGAATTGACGTTCATGTTCAGGTTCCTATCGACAAACTAAGTACAGGGTTTATTGAGAGGCCGGACACGATCTTTCAGGCCAAGAAGCATTCGATGAGTGCGTCCGCGATCAAGAATGAAATGGAAACTGAACAAGGATTACTACCGATAATCTCTGAGCAAGTTTCTAAAGGAGGAGGATACGTAATTGTCTGCCTCAGTGATGATTGTTCTCCTATTTCTAAGATGAAACGCCTGCAAGCAATGCAGGAAGCAGTTAAAGATGAGCCAAATAATGGCAATATCCATCTCGACTTCTTTGATCGCTCGAAACTGACTCAATGGTTACGCCAGCATCCGTCAGTTATGTTGTGGGTAAAAGGGAAACTCGGACAGGGATATTCAGGCTGGCAACCATACGGTGCGTGGAGTAATCCTCCCAATGGCGTCGTAGACACTCTAATCTTAGCTCCTGGAGTCACAGTCACCCTTCCTTCAGGGCAAGGGCAGAAGCTTAGCATTGAAGATGCTATCAATCCGATGCGAGAACTAATCCGTTCTACTAAAAAAGCTATTCGCATAACAGGATTGTCTGGTGTAGGTAAGACTCGGATCGTTCAGGCACTTTTTGATGAATCGGTTGGATCTGACCCTCTAGATAGAACCTCTGTAATCTATGTTGATACAGGTGCTGACCCAGACCCCTCGGCAACGGCTATGCTGGAGCGGCTTATTGTCGAAGATCGACGAGCTATTATGATCCTCGATAATTGCCCATCAGCACTACACTCTTTATTGGCAGGTAAGATATCAGCCGTAGGTAACAAGGTAAGACTTATTACCATCGAGTACGATATTAGGGACGATAAACCGCAAACAACCGAGGTAATCCGCATAGAGGCGTTTGGACCGGAGGTAGCTGAACAGCTTTTGATTCGTCGCTTCCCCCGTATAGGCCATCACAATGCCCGTAGAATAGCAGCGTTTGCTGATGGGAATGCACGTGTATCCTTGGCAATAGCAGAGAGGGTTGAAGAGGGCGAAAGTTTAGCTCAATTGTCCGATGCGCAGTTGTTTAACCGCCTTTTTGAGCAGCGTAATGATCCTGATGATGATCTGCGAGAACAAGCTGAAATATTGTCCTTAGTATATTCCTTCTCCATCTCAACCTGTGAAGGCGGGATTAACGAACTGGAGGTGTTAGGCTCACTCGGCGGGTACTCCTACAGGCAGTTATTCAAAACAGTTACTAATTTACTGAACCGTCACGTTATCCAGAAAAGAGCTAATTGGCGTGCTGTTCTACCTCATGCTATTGCAAACAAGCTAGCTGCATCGGCACTTGATAGCATCCCCGTTCATGAACTCAGAGACACCTTTGAAGCTCCCGGTCGCCAACGTTTATTAATATCATTTGCACACCGGCTAGGATTGCTCCATGAACACGCTGTAGCGAAAGAAATCGTTGAAGCGTGGCTTCAACCAGGAGGTTTGCTTGGACGAGGAACTGAGTTGGATGATGCATCAATACAAATGTTGGCATACATCGGTCCGGTTGCGCCTGAAACACTTCTCAACAGGATTGAAGAAGAGCTTACTTCGTCTGACTTTAAAGGTATGGAACGGCGTTACAGTCTACGACGGACAACTATGCTCAATCTCCTACAATCGTTGGCATATGAACCGGAAACTTTTGAATGTTGCGTCAGGCTGCTAATTCATGCGGCAGATTATGAGGTTGAAAACAACAACCATGACTCTGTACGGGGTAAGATCAGGAGGCTTTATCAGCCATACCTGTCTGGTACACATGCCTCTTTAGACCAGCGCCTTGCAATTTTGAAACAATGCCTTTCATCAGACGTCGTTGGACGCAAAGAATTGGGCCTTATGATGCTTTCAACAGCCCTCAGCGGCCCACCTTGGACGGGGTTCGGGGCTAATGAGTTTGGTGCACGACCAAGAGATTATGGTTTTCAACCAACCTATGAAGAACTTGTTGAATGGCGTAGTGCCTTCATTGAAGTTGCGGTTAATGCAGGAACTTGCGGAATTCCTGCGGTTGAAGAAACTGCGCGGCAGCTTTTAGCGAGGGCATTTCGATCAATATGGCGTCAAGATGCTGCCAGGACAATGCTCATTGATGCTGCTCACAAATTACATTCTCACTATCCGTGGGTTGAAGGATGGAAGGCCGTTCGTTCAACGATATATTTTGATTACACCAAGCGCAGAGATATAGAAGATTTAGAGCCGTTGCCAAGCAATCTTGTCGCTCTGGAGAGTGAGTTAGAACCACATGACTTGGTTCCGAAAATAATGGCTTATGTATTAAGTAACGGACGCGATTATTTGGCGTTTAGTGCCGATACTTCTCCTGATGAGCCTAATAAGTTCGCTAATCTTAGGACATACCTTGACTCTAAAGCTTATCAATTGGGTCAGGATTTCGCGTCATCTCAGCATACGCTTGATGAGTTGGGGCCAAATCTGTTCTTGGCGGGTGGGATGCCCTACCGTGTTAAATTTGGTCAAGGGCTAGCAAGAGGGGCAGTTGACCTACGAGAGTGTTGGCAACAACTCGTTGCTTATTTGGATATACAAACCAGTTCTCAAAAGGATTTTGCAGTTATCCGTGGCTTTATCGACGAGACAGATACTATTGATTCAACATTAGCCCGAGAATTTCTCGATCAATGTGTGCGTCATCCTGAGTTGCGATACGACATTGTTTATTTACATCCTTGGCGAGAATTCACTGAAACTGACTTGGATCGCTGTTTGGCTCTTTTGGATGACCCCGGCATCATGCCGTCAATGTATGGACAAATTCTTTGGGGAGACCAATCCGCTCATTTGCCAGAGCCGCGCATTGTTGATCTTGCTAACAGGCTTTTAAGTATGCCAAATGGCGATGATGTTATTTTGGAAGCTTTAAGCATGAAGTTAAGTGACCAGAAAGACGGTTCGAGTACTCTTGGCTTTGATCTGCTTCAAGTAGGATTGAAAGCTGCAATCCAGAGGTTCCAAAGAGAGCACAATGATTTCGCTGGGGGAATGGATTACTCCATGAAATGTGTTGTAGGTGCCATATTGCGTTTCGAAGGCAACGAGGCGGGAAAGTTAGAGTGGTTGAATACGATCTTTGCTGTTGTTGATGAACAGTATGGCTATATTCATTCGTTCGAAGACACTATAAAGATGACTGCGGCATCAATGCCAGAAGCGTTCCTCCCTCGTATTTTTGAAGGGTCAGAAGAACAGCAACAACGACGTATTCATTTTATCCATTATGATGATGTGACAGAGTCCCCTATCGCGAATATCGACATGAATGTATTGATCGAATGGTGTCTTACCCGAAACGATATTAATGTATGGGCACCTCTCGCAAAGGGTATCCGCCTGTGGTCTGTGGGGGATGATTTGGATAAGGTCACAATGCAGGTTTCAGCGATTCGCTTCCTTGAAGCAGCTCCTGTGCCAAAGGCCGTACTGGAAGAATTCGCTGATCGCGTAACATCGACATCTTGTTGGGGAAGTCGAGTTAACGTAATGCAACCCAGAGCAAATACTATTAGTAGATTAATAGAGCATGAGCGTACAGATATTGCTGCGGCAGCCAGAATTGTTTCCGAGAAATTAAAAGGTCGGATAGAACATGAAAGATTGCGAGAGCAGCAGGAGGATGAGATGCGCGAACAACGCTTCGAATAAAAGCAGTTCTATCTTCCCATTGATAGAGCATTTATCGATGGGGGGATGGTTGGCTAATAAATAAGCGTTGGAAGAATGCTAATAGTATATCTCCGATACTATTGAGTGACGACTGATGACCAGAATTGTGATCATTAATGCGTTTTGGTGGCTCAACATAAGACATTAAGTTCAAAGGTGTGTTTAATAGAGACTCAAAAGTAATAATTAGGGTTAGTATTCATGACGTTGATTACCGAAATGACAGCAGAGAGCGCAAGAAGCTTTTTCTTGAAGCACAAGAGCTATTGTAGTTTTGCACTCCCTGCTTATTTTGACTTTGCGCCTCTTCTGCTCGCAGTGAAAAATGCTCTCGAACAAAAGCAAAACGGTATTAATGATATCGGTTACAAAAAAGCATGCGATTTCGATAATGTTAACTATATCTTACAAACGAATAAAGACGGCCACTATTGTTGGCGACCATTCGAATTAATTCATCCTGCAATTTACGTTCATCTTGTCCATAAAATAACGGAAGATGAAGCATGGCAACTCTTGCTTGAAAGGTTTGGTGAGTTCCAAAGTAATACAAAAATCGTGTGTGCAAGCCTTCCAAGAGAATCTGAAGAAGATGGAGTTTCTGATAAGGCAAAAGCCGTATCAGGATGGTGGCGTGATGTCGAACAAGAATCTATCAATAAATCTCTTCAGTTTAAATACCTGTTCATTACTGATATCGCGAATTTTTATCCATCTATTTATACCCATTCCATACCTTGGGCAATTTACACAAAAGAAGAAGCTAAAGCAGCAAGAGGAGCAGGTAGAAATCTTGGCGACCAAATTGATTATGCCTTACGACAGATGCAATGGGGGCAGACTAACGGCATTCCTCAAGGTTCTGCCCTTATGGATTTTATTGCGGAAATCGTTCTTGGTTATGCTGATGAGTTGCTTGGGCAGAGACTCGAAAGCGAGAATATTAATGACTACCATATCATTCGATATCGAGACGATTATAGAATCTTTACAAATAGTAAAGAGGATGCAGAGGCGATAGCGAGACATCTTACTGTTATCTTGCAAGGATTAGGGTTACAGCTTAATGCATCTAAAACTTCACTTACAGAAGATTTAGTCCTTGGTTCAATGAAACCAGATAAACAAGAAGCGTTGATGGTATTTGGAAGAAGTGTTAATGCCACAACTATTCAAAAGACTCTTTTGAAGCTTGTTATCTTTTCTCGTAAGTATAAAAACTCAGGTCAAATTGAAGCCTATCTTGCTAAGATAAATAAGCGTTTAGAACGAATGAGTAGCATAAAGGAGGAGGTTCGACCAATAGTCAGTATTATTTCTGATCTAATGATTAATAATCCAAGAACATTTTCATCTTGTGCGTTAGTATTGAGTAATGTATTAAAGTTCGTAGATGATGATGAAGAGAAGTTAGAGTTACTCAAACAGATCAAAGATAAGTTTAAACCTATCTTAGGTACTGGGATTTTAGATATCTGGCTGCAACGTATCTCCTATCATATTAACAGAGATATTGAATATAAAGAGACGCTTTGCTCTATCGTTTCTGGCGTTCACGATAGGCCTCATGAGCATGTTTGGAATTCTGAATGGATAAGTGACAATAATTTCAAGAATAGTATTATGGCTACCAGTTTTGTCGATGACAATAAACTTCAGGCCTGGGAGCCGATTATACCAGAGGAAGAAGTTACACTCTTTCCTTATGATAGTGATGTTGATGAGGAAGACTTAGAGTAGTTTATTTCAGCTATAAGATCTTAGAGGGTTTTAATGATTTATTAAAGGGTGGTTAACTCACCCTTTTTTATAAAGTGTTATTCTATTATATAATGAATGTCAGTGTTAATGTTGCCATTGGTGCTTAAACGCAAGGAGACGCACGGTAAGCGTTTATTATTAAAATATGGTGTCCATATATAACTTCACTAAAATAGTGGCTCAAAATGGCGCTCCTTTGCATTAAATTAATTTAGTGCATCCAGTGTTAATCAGCTCCTGGGTGAGTTTTTATTTCACTCAAAGGGCAGGCATCGTGCCTGTGAAATTCAAATAAAAATATCTCCATCAGCCAATCATCACCTTCCAGTTCCCTGATCGGTCGAATGACTTCATATAAAGGACCATATGGGATGCGATTGATTTTACCAATGTACTCATCATAAGCCTGTGGATTAGGCAGACTGTTTTTGAGTAACTCTTGGCTAATAATTGCAACTCGGGTTTGATGTTCTGGTTCCTCTCCCCATAGCCAATCCCCCATTTCAAATAGTTCATCAGGGGTATGCAATAACGTTACCTCTCCACTTAATATGTCGTATGCATAGGTAAAGAATCCTTTCTCTTGAGCGGAAAGCAGTCTTCTGTACCAGAAATTTATACCTTCAGTAGATTGGTTAACATCAGATACGACTATCGAGTGCATCCGCATGATGTATGATTCAAAGACCAATCCTGTTAGATTTTGCAGAAGATTAGTGTATCTGGGTAATGACGAACGCCATACTAATACCTGAGTTGCATACATACTATTCAATACAACATCTGTCTTTGTAATAACCCTGACGTAATAGGCAACATATTGCGTTCTATCGTCCAGTAGAGCCAATTCAAAATGCTCTACATCTATATCAATACGATTATTACATCTTACTAAGCGGATATAATCAGGCAATTTAATGTCATCTAAATGAAGCGAAAAACTACCAGATAGTGAATTGTATAGTTTCTTGTTGAACTCCGCTTGATTAAAATAACGAAACTCACTTTGTATTTCTTGTTTGTTGATTATATACGGCATAATTATCTCGTTTATTTAACACTGTGCTTTCATATATAGCAGCTAATAATGGCTATAAATTGACTTAAAT
>OAVQ01000241.1_pt1 | contig 11838 bp, 10 predicted proteins | sample 1476441 | NCBI WGS metagenome assembly OAVQ01 (sample SAMEA2580104, study PRJEB22360) | human gut metagenome | biome: human gut; feature: human-associated habitat; material: faeces | place: Denmark | collected 2008/2010 | reverse complement strand
GAGCAACCCGTTCATCCACCAGCGGCCAGGCCTGTCCCAGCCGCTGTTTAAAACCTAATGGCAGTTCATCGGTGGCGTGGGAGGCGATACTTTTCAGGCCGAACGCCTCGCTCATACGGGAGATTTTTTCGTTCTGCGCCCGACCGCGTAAGCCATACACACCAGAGAAAAAGCGTAAATTCTGTTCGACCGTCAGGTTACCGTAGAGCGAAAACTTTTGCGCCATATAGCCGAGATGCTGGCGCGCTTTACCAGAACTCTCTTTCAGATCCATCCCCAGCACCAGCGCCTGGCCGGAAGTCGGCACCAGCAAACCGCACATCATCTTAAAGGTGGTCGATTTACCCGCGCCGTTTGGCCCCAGCAAACCAAAAATCTCCCCACGTTTAACGGCAAAGTTGACGTGATCGGTGGCGGCAAAATCACCAAATTTCTTGGTCAGTTCTTTCGCTTCGATCACCGTCTCGCCGGGTGTGCCTTCTACCGTATGTAATATTGCGCCCAGCGGCGATTCTGAGGTTCCGGCACCACCCAGCAAATCAATAAATGCATCTTCAAAACGCGGCGTAGTTTCGTTGATGTTGATTTCCGGCATCCCGTCGGCATGGCGAATATCGTCTGGTGTGGCCTCTTTTTTGAGGATCAGACGTACCGATTTCCCCTGAATCATGCCGTCGCTGACCTGTGGCAGTTTCAAGGCGCGTTGCAATAGTTTGCGGTTGCCCTCGTGTGGACTGGTCATCAGAAAACTGCGTCCGGCCATGGTTTGTGTCAGGGCTTTTGGTTCCCCCTGATACAGCAACTCGCCTTCGTTCATCAGTAACACGTCACGGCACTGCTCGGCTTCGTCGAGATACGAGGTACTCCAGAGGATTAACATCCCTTCGCCTGCCAGCTCATGCACCATCTGCCACAGTTCGCGCCGTGAGATAGGGTCAACGCCGACGCCGGGTTCATCGAGCAGCAACACTTTCGGTTCGCCCACCAGGGTACAGGCCAGACCGAGTTTTTGTTTCATCCCACCGGAGAGCTTGCCCGCCAGGCGTCCGGTAAACGGCCCAAGAGACGTAAACTCCAGCAGGCGAGCAAAAGTTTGCTTACGTGCCTCGCCGGTGACGCTGCGCAAATCCGCGTACAGATTGAGGTTCTCCATCACCGTGAGATCTTCATACAGACCAAATTTCTGCGGCATATAGCCGAGCACGGCGTGCAGCGCGCCGTCGTTTTTGATTGGATCAAAGCCAATCACCGTGGCATTGCCGCTGTCGGGTTTCAGTAATCCCGCCAGCATCCGCATTAGCGTGGTTTTACCTGCACCATCCGGCCCCACCAGCCCCGTCACATAACCGGCGTGAATGGTACAATCGAGCGGCGCGACGGCGGGCTTGTCCATGCCCGGAAAGCGTTTTTCCAGGCCGTTCAGCGTGATAACGGCATCATTCATGTCCTGCCTCGTTACCGAATTGCACCGTCACCGGCATTCCCTGGCGTAACGCATCATCGGCGTCGGTCACCACAATACGCAGGCGATAGACGAGGTCGGTACGCAGATCCGGTGTTTCGACGGTTTTCGGGGTAAATTCAGCAGTCGGCGAAACGAAACCAATCTGCCCGTGATAGGGCTTGTCCGGGCGACCATCGGTATAAAGCAGCACTTTGCGCCCCGGCTGGGCCTGGTCAAGATTACGTTCGTCAACATAGGCACGTACCCACACCGGACGCGTTAGTGAAACGGTAAACACCGTGCCACCTTCATTGAGGACCGTGCCTGGCTCCACCGCGCGCGTTAACAGCGTGCCATCAGACGGGGCTATCAACGTTGAGTCCTGCAAATTCAACTCCGCCTGCGCCAGTTGCGCCTGCGCCTGTTCGAGGCTGGCTTTCGCCTGGGCGATGTCCTGTTCACGGTTACCGGAACGGTACTGACGCAATTTATCCTGTGCTGATTTCAGCGTTGCCTGCGCCTGGTCGCGCGAGGAGCGGGCATTTTCCAGGTCGTTTGCCGAAATGGTGCGGCTTTTCCACAACCCTTGCTGGCGGTTATAGAAGTTCTGCGCATAGTCATAGGCGGCTTGCGCCTGTTTCACCGCTGCGGCGGCCTGAGCGATTTCTTCATCGCGATACCCGGCAAGCATCAGGTCATACTGCGCCTGTGCCACCGAAACACCCGCTTTCGCCTGCATCAGGGCAATCTCATACGGCTTGTGATCCAGTTCGCCCAGCACCTGGCCCGCTTTGATAGCATCACCTTCGTCCACCGCCAGCGATTCAACGCGCCCCCCAACACGGAAACTAAGATTCACCGTACGAATATCCACGTTGCCATACAGCGTCAGGCCGTTATCCTGGCGGCTTTGATACCACCAGTAGCCTCCGGCAACCACGGCGGCAAGTACCACTACCGCCAATCCGATCACGACAGGTTTTTTCATCACTACAAACTCCTTTGCGATAATCCTTGCAAAATCAGGTCGATATGACAGGTCACCGTCTGGTTGATCAGTTCGGTCTTTTCTTCATCGAACGCGGTCCAGCCGGTACGTAACAGAATTGTTTCTTTGCCAAGACGGAACGCCAGAATCTCACCAATCAACGCATGAGTATGGAGGATCATGCGGGTATCGTTGGCGTCGCAGCCGGTCCAGGCGGCAATCAGGCGTGTCAGGTGGCTGTGTAGCGGGCTAATCACCTGTTCGTGCACCAGGTGATAGGCTGCCGTGGGAGAGAGCTGCTCACGGGAGATAAACTTGCTGAGGTTGACGGTGTCATCCTGGGTGAGCAGCTTAATCATGTTCCTGCAGGCGCGAAGGATCAGTTCACGGATGGCTGCGCGATCAGGCTGTGGTTGTGCGAACAAGCGTTCGGCCTCTTCGGCGTGCGGACGGAACTGCTCGCCAATAAAATCGGCAATCCACTGGGCGCAGGCGAGGTACAAATCTTCTTTCGAACCGAAGTAGTAGGTGATGGCAGCGATATTCTGCCCGGCCTGGGCGGCTATCTCGCGGGTGGTGGCGTTCATTCCATATTCACCAAACTGCGCCAGTGCGGCAGCAATCAGCTGTTTTTTCGCCTGTTCACCCTTGATTGTCATGGCAGGATTATTCATCGCACAGTCCATTCTTAATCAAATGATTGATTAAGATTATGACTCCATAGGGGAGTTGTCCAGTATGGCTAAGAATTTTAGCTACGCCAGTCACAGGGATAATTTATGCGCTGCGTCACAAAAACTGCTACACTCCGCTCCCTCATGACATTGTGGTTTTTGTCATTTTCCTTTTCAGTATCTCCCTGAAAACTACACCGGTAACGGTCGGGGCGGTTCGGAGTAGTTATGTCTTTCGATTCTTTGGGTTTAAGCCCTGATATCCTGCGCGCCGTTGCCGAGCAGGGTTACCGTGAACCCACCCCTATTCAGCAGCAGGCGATCCCTGCGGTGCTGGAAGGCCGCGACCTGATGGCTAGCGCCCAGACCGGTACCGGTAAAACAGCGGGCTTTACGCTGCCGCTGTTGCAACACCTGATCACTCGCCAGCCGCACGCCAAAGGGCGTCGTCCGGTACGTGCGCTCATTCTTACCCCGACCCGTGAACTGGCTGCGCAGATTGGCGAAAACGTCCGTGATTACAGCAAATATTTGAACATTCGTTCGCTGGTGGTGTTTGGCGGTGTCAGCATTAACCCGCAAATGATGAAGCTGCGCGGCGGCGTTGATGTTCTGGTGGCAACACCGGGACGTTTGCTGGACCTGGAACATCAAAATGCAGTGAAGCTGGATCAGGTTGAAATCCTCGTCCTCGATGAAGCTGACCGCATGCTCGACATGGGCTTTATCCACGATATCCGTCGCGTGTTAACAAAACTGCCAGCGAAACGCCAGAACCTGCTGTTCTCTGCGACCTTCTCTGACGATATTAAAGCCCTGGCGGAAAAACTGTTGCACAACCCGCTGGAAATCGAAGTGGCACGCCGCAATACCGCGTCTGATCAGGTGACCCAGCACGTTCACTTTGTCGATAAGAAACGCAAACGCGAATTGCTGTCGCACATGATTGGTAAAGGGAACTGGCAGCAGGTGCTGGTGTTTACCCGTACCAAACACGGCGCTAACCATCTGGCTGAGCAGCTCAATAAAGATGGCATCCGTAGTGCGGCGATCCACGGGAATAAATCGCAAGGTGCGCGTACCCGTGCGCTGGCTGATTTTAAATCGGGTGACATTCGCGTACTGGTGGCGACCGATATCGCTGCGCGCGGTCTGGATATCGAAGAGTTGCCGCACGTCGTCAACTATGAACTGCCAAACGTACCGGAAGATTATGTCCACCGTATCGGGCGTACCGGTCGTGCGGCTGCTACCGGTGAAGCGTTGTCGCTGGTGTGTGTTGATGAACACAAACTGCTGCGTGATATCGAAAAACTGCTGAAAAAAGAGATCCCGCGCATTGCGATTCCGGGCTATGAGCCGGACCCGTCAATCAAAGCCGAACCGATCCAGAACGGTCGCCAGCAACGTGGCGGCGGCGGTCGTGGGCAAGGTGGTGGTCGCGGTCAACAGCAACCACGCCGTGGGGAAGGTGGCGCAAAATCTGCAAGCGCGAAACCTGCAGAAAAACCGTCTCGCCGCCTCGGCGATGCCAAACCGGCAGGCGAACAACAACGTCGCCGCCGTCCGCGTAAACCTACCGCTGCGCAGTAATCTTTTATGCCGGGCTATGCCCGGCATCAGGCTGATGAACAAACGCAAAACTGCCTGATGCGCTACGCTTATCAGGCCTACGTGAACTCTGCAATATATTGAATTTGCATGCTTTTGTAGGCCGGATAAGGCGTTTACGCCGCATCCGGCATTTCACAACAAGCACTTGTCAGCAATTTGAGAACACGGGAAAAAATTTATCTGTTTTACCGCCCATAAGCCACCGAGACGTTACTTCTCTATAGCCAATTGTTCGCGCAACTCCATTAAAAGGTAGCCCAGTCGATTCTTGCCCTTACCATTACCACCGTCTCCCCAGTAAGCATCGTTTTCCGTATGCTCAACCAGTTTTGCGGGCGCGGTTGCCAGCAAGAGCGCACGCAGTTCTGGATGCTGTTCGAATTTAGCGCGAAGTGCTTTCCGCATCACCTGTTCTTTGACCGACTCCCAGTTTTTACGCAGAGGCTTAGAACGATCGCGCCCCATGCGTGCGGCGACCATAGGGGAAGAAACCCGACGGATCTCTTCGCGGTATTTTTCATCAAGGAATTTTTGTGCCTGAAAATAGTGTTCTGAGGTGGGCCAGGTTTTCCCGTCAACCTTGATGGGCCAGGCGGCAAAGTTAGAAAAATCACCGTAGTCATCGCTGGTGCTGTAGAAATTTATGATGGTGTCTTGCATGACGTGTTGGATCCTTTGTGCTCGAACGGGCATTAAACCGCATTATGTTGGTGGTTATTGCGAGCCGCTTTCCAGAAACAGAAAAACCATTACCCCTGAAAACCGAAAAATGCCACAATATTGGCTGTTTATACAGTATTTCAGGTTTTCTCATGGCATTAACCGCCGCGCTTAAAGCGCAAATTGCCGCCTGGTATAAGGCGCTTCAGGAACAGATCCCCGACTTTATTCCCCGTGCGCCGCAGCGGCAGATGATTGCGGACGTCGCCAAAACGCTGGCCGGAGAAGAAGGGCGGCATCTGGCGATTGAAGCCCCCACCGGCGTTGGGAAAACGCTCTCCTATTTGATCCCCGGCATCGCCATTGCCCGCGAAGAGCAAAAAACGCTGGTGGTGAGTACCGCCAACGTGGCGTTGCAGGATCAGATTTACAGCAAAGATTTACCGCTGCTGAAAAAGATCATTCCCGATCTTAAATTCACTGCCGCTTTTGGGCGTGGGCGCTACGTTTGCCCGCGTAATCTGACGGCGCTCGCCAGCACTGAGCCCACGCAACAGGATCTGCTGGCGTTTCTTGACGACGAACTGACGCCAAATAATCAGGAAGAGCAAAAACGTTGTGCGAAGCTGAAGGGCGATCTCGACACTTATAAATGGGATGGTCTGCGCGATCATACTGATATCGCTATAGATGACGATCTCTGGCGTCGTTTAAGTACCGACAAAGCCAGCTGCCTCAACCGCAACTGTTACTACTATCGTGAATGCCCGTTTTTTGTTGCTCGTCGGGAGATTCAGGAAGCGGAAGTGGTGGTGGCAAACCATGCGCTGGTGATGGCGGCGATGGAAAGCGAAGCCGTACTACCTGACCCGAAAAATCTGCTGCTGGTGCTGGACGAAGGTCATCACCTGCCAGATGTGGCCCGGGATGCGCTGGAGATGAGTGCCGAAATCACCGCGCCCTGGTATCGACTACAGCTGGACTTGTTCACGAAACTGGTCGCTACCTGCATGGAGCAGTTTCGCCCGAAGACCATCCCACCGCTGGCGATCCCTGAACGTTTGAATGCGCATTGTGAAGAGTTGTATGAGCTTATCGCCTCGTTAAACAACATTCTCAATCTCTACATGCCTGCCGGGCAGGAGGCAGAGCACCGTTTTGCGATGGGCGAACTGCCTGATGAAGTGCTGGAGATCTGCCAGCGGCTGGCAAAACTCACCGAGATGCTGCGTGGTCTGGCGGAGTTATTTCTTAACGATTTAAGTGAGAAAACCGGCAGCCACGATATTGTGCGTCTGCATCGGTTGATTTTGCAGATGAACCGCGCGTTGGGGATGTTCGAGGCGCAAAGCAAACTCTGGCGGCTGGCGTCTCTGGCGCAATCTTCCGGTGCGCCGGTGACCAAATGGGCGACGCGGGAAGAGCGCGAAGGGCAGCTGCATCTCTGGTTTCACTGCGTGGGGATACGTGTCAGCGATCAGCTGGAAAGGCTGCTGTGGCGCAGTATTCCGCACATTATTGTCACCTCCGCAACCTTGCGTTCGCTGAACAGTTTTTCGCGTTTGCAGGAGATGAGCGGGCTGAAAGAGAAAGCGGGCGACCGTTTTGTGGCGCTGGATTCCCCCTTTAACCACTGCGAACAGGGCAAAATTGTTATTCCCCGGATGCGCTTTGAGCCTTCCATCGACAACGAAGAGCAGCATATTGCCGAAATGGCGGCCTTTTTCCGTGAGCAGGTGGAGAGCAAAAAACATCTCGGTATGTTGGTACTGTTTGCCAGCGGACGGGCGATGCAGCGCTTTCTCGACTATGTGACGGATTTACGCCTGATGCTGCTGGTGCAGGGCGATCAGCCGCGTTATCGCTTAGTTGAACTGCACCGCAAACGCGTTGCCAACGGTGAGCATAGTGTGCTGGTGGGCTTACAGTCATTTGCCGAAGGGCTTGATTTGAAAGGTGATCTGCTCAGCCAGGTGCATATCCACAAAATCGCTTTTCCGCCCATCGACAGCCCGGTGGTGATCACCGAAGGGGAATGGCTGAAAAGCCTCAACCGCTATCCGTTTGAGGTGCAAAGCCTGCCGAGCGCCTCGTTTAACCTGATTCAGCAGGTTGGGCGACTGATTCGAAGCCACGGTTGCTGGGGCGAAGTGGTTATCTACGACAAACGCTTGCTGACCAAAAATTATGGCAAGCGACTACTGGATGCATTACCGGTATTTCCGATAGAGCAACCGGAAGTCCCTGAAGGTATAGTTAAAAAGAAAGAAAAAACGAAATCCCCACGCCGTCGGCGGCGTTAATGATGTGAGTCAGGTAAGGAGTCGTAAATGGACTATCGCAAAATCATTAAAGAGATCGGGCGCGGGAAAAACCACGCGCGCGATTTAGACCGGGATACTGCGCGCGGTCTGTATGCCCATATGCTCAATGGTGAAGTCCCTGACCTTGAGTTGGGCGGCGTATTGATTGCGCTACGTATCAAAGGGGAAGGGGAAGCAGAGATGCTCGGCTTTTACGAAGCCATGCAAAATCACACCATCAAGCTGACGCCGCCTGCAGGCAAGCCGATGCCGATTGTCATCCCCAGTTACAACGGCGCGCGTAAACAGGCCAACCTGACGCCGTTGTTGGCGATTCTCCTGCACAAACTCGGTTTTCCTGTGGTAGTTCACGGGGTTAGCGAAGATCCAACCCGCGTGCTGACTGAAACCATTTTTGAATTGATGGGTATTACGCCAACGTTGCACGGCGGGCAGGCGCAGGCGAAGCTCGACGAACATCAACCGGTGTTTATGCCAGTCGGCGCGTTTTGCCCGCCGCTGGAAAAACAACTGGCGATGCGCTGGCGGATGGGCGTGCGTAACAGTGCACATACCCTGGCGAAACTGGCGACGCCATTTGCCGAAGGTGAGGCGCTGCGTCTTTCCAGCGTTTCGCATCCGGAATACATTGGACGCGTCGCGAAGTTCTTTAGCGATATCGGCGGGCGGGCGCTACTAATGCATGGTACTGAAGGTGAAGTGTATGCTAATCCGCAGCGCTGCCCGCAGATCAATCTCATTGACCGTGAAGGGATGCGGGTGCTGTATGAAAAACAGGACACTGCTGGTAGCGAGTTACTGCCACAAGCAAAAGATCCGGAAACCACGGCGCAGTGGATTGAGCGTTGCCTTGCTGGCAGCGAACCGATTCCCGAATCGCTGAAAATCCAGATGGCTTGCTGCCTGGTGGCTACGGGTGAAGCGGCAACTATCAGCGACGGCCTGGCGCGCGTTAATCAGGCATTTTAATTCTTTTCTCAGCCGGATGAGCCATGTCATCCGGCTTTTACCCCACCGCAATATGAAATTCCTGCATCTTTATTGACCTTCCCACGCCCGGCGTGCAGCATAAAAAAACAACAAACACATAACATAAACAGGAGTTAACCATGGAAAGTGGTCATCGCTTTGATGCTCAGACGCTGCACAGTTTTATTCAGGCTGTATTTCGTCAGATGGGTAGCGAGGAACAAGAAGCGAAATTAGTGGCCGATCATTTAATCGCGGCAAACCTGGCAGGGCATGATTCACATGGTATTGGCATGATCCCAAGCTATGTACGCTCCTGGAGTCAGGGGCACCTGCAAATTAACCATCATGCCAAAACCGTTAAAGAGTCGGGGGCGGCAGTCACGCTCGATGGCGATCGCGCATTTGGTCAGGTCGCGGCACATGAAGCGATGGCGCTGGGGATTGAGAAAGCGCATCAGCACGGTATTGCCGCCGTGGCGCTACATAACTCGCATCATATCGGCCGTATCGGTTACTGGGCGGAGCAGTGTGCAGCGGCGGGGTTTGTCTCTATCCACTTTGTTAGCGTGGTCGGTATTCCAATGGTCGCGCCGTTCCACGGTCGCGACAGCCGCTTTGGCACCAATCCGTTCTGTGTGGTTTTCCCTCGTAAAGATAATTTCCCGCTGTTGCTTGATTACGCCACCAGCGCCATTGCATTTGGCAAAACCCGCGTCGCCTGGCATAAAGGCGTCCCCGTGCCGCCAGGTTGCCTGATTGACGTTAACGGCGTGCCGACGACCAATCCGGCGGTAATGCAGGAGTCGCCGTTGGGTTCGCTGTTGACCTTTGCCGAACATAAAGGCTACGCCCTTGCAGCGATGTGTGAAATTCTTGGCGGGGCGCTTTCCGGCGGTAAAACGACGCATCAGGAAACGTTACAAACCAGTCCCGATGCCATTCTTAACTGCATGACCACTATCATCATCAACCCGGAACTGTTCGGCGCGCCGGATTGTAACGCGCAGACCGAAGCCTTTGCCGAGTGGGTGAAAGCCTCGCCGCATGATGATGATAAGCCGATTTTGCTACCGGGCGAGTGGGAAGTGAACACGCGTCGCGAACGGCAGAAGCAGGGGATTCCACTGGATGCGGGAAGCTGGCAGGCCATTTGTGATGCAGCGCGGCAGATTGGTATGCCGGAAGAGACGTTGCAGGCTTTCTGTCAGCAGTTAGCCAGCTAAAAAAAAGCCCGTCCAGTGGCGGACGGGCAAACAAGGGTAACATAGGATCAATGAGGGTTAGAGCATATGCGTCTGTCGGCAAACAGACAGGGAAATACTTGTGCTGGACGTAGCGTAAACGCCTGATCCGTCCAACGGTTCGGATTTTGTAGGCCTGATAAGACGCGGTAGCGTCGCATCAGGCATCTGTTGCCGGATGCGGCGTAAACGCCTTATCCTTCCTACGAATTACTTATAAATTACCGCAGTACCGCTTAATTTATTGTTGTTGGTGGCGGAAGTGATGCTGTATCCACTGGCACCGGCTGGCGCGGCGTTTTCCCCCACTTTTGCTTTTTTTATCTCTGCCGCGGCTTTCTCAGCCAGTTTCGCTTCCAGGGCATCGAGGGTGGATGCGCCATCGGCAGAAACCACGCCGATTTTATTCATGTTCTGTGCCTGGGATGCCGTTACCGGTTCCGCGGCAAACACGCCAAATGACAGAGTTGAAAGAGCCATAGCAGCAACAACAGTATTGATAGTTTTCATAATTAATCTCTCGCAGGTGATTTTTGTATAAGTGACGTTGTTTCGTCGATGTGATGAGTATCACGTTTTTTTACGAGAGATAAAATCGAAGAGAATTGACCGCCTTGTTCAAATAAATTGATTGATATCTAACATACTGATAAACCATTTATTTGTTGTACTTATGGACTTGTTTTATGCAGCGTGGCAGTCACGACAGCGTTAAAGGCACGGAATGCCACGCAAAATACAAATTATACTCGCTATACATCTCGCCAGTTGTAGTTAACGTAACTGGCTGTCTTTCGAACCTCTGCGATTATATCCTGTATACGCTGGTTTTTGTAAATCTTTCTCCTGCTGACAATGAATGCATAAGCGCACGCCAGGAATGGCTTCCCGACGGGCTTGCGGGATGGGGGCACCGCACTCTTCACATTCATCCAGGCTTTCGCCACGCGGAATTTCACCCCGAGCGCGGGCAATCGCATCTTCAATTGTACTGTTGATCTGTTCGTTGACGGCGTCATCGTTAGCCCAACCGGATGCCATATCGTCCTCCCCATATCAATGCTTGTACAGTTAAGTGTAGCTAATCCAGGGACGAACTTGGGCAGTTCAAGCATCAGATCTCCGACCATTCCCGCAGCAGATTATGATAAAGATTAAGCAGCGACAGGATCTCTTCATTTTCACCATAGCGGCTTTTCAGCGACTGAATATTGTTGTCCAGTTCAAACAGCATGGCGCGCTTTTTATCATCACGGATCATCGACTGGATCCACATAAATGATGCCACTCGTACGCCGCGGGTTACGGGTGTCACGCAATGCAGGCTGCTGGAGGGATACAACACGAGATCGCCTGCCGGGAGTTTTACCCGATGTTGTCCGAAGGTGTCATTAACGACCAGTTCGCCGCCGTCGTAGCTTTGTGGATCGCTTAAAAACAGCGTGGCAGAAAGGTCAGTACGCATCCAGCCGTTTTGTGGATGGCTGCGTACTGCGCCATCCACATGGAAACCATAGGTTTCATTGTTCTGATAGCGATTAAACAGCGGCGTGGAAAGGGTACGCGGCAAGGCCGCGGCAAAGAATAAAGCATGTTGGTTAACCGCGTTCAGCACCTCATTTTGCAGGGCGGCGTATAACGTGCTGCGGGTGTCGACCTGTTGATTGTTCTTAACTTGCGCACCTTGTGCGCCGGTGGTGACGCGTCCATCCACCCATTCGGCTTGTTCCAGTTGTTCGCGAAACCGGGCGACGTCCTGTGGCGATAACACGCCGGGAATGTGGTACATCATACAAGTTCTCCAAAAAGTGGGGCCTGCGCCCCACATCTGAATCAGAAATGCATATTGGCTGTGAGCAAGAAGGTTCTTGGCTCGCCCGGGTGATAACGGTAGCCCCCCCTTTTTTTTGGTACCCCGGAG
>OAVQ01000239.1_pt1 | contig 11857 bp, 5 predicted proteins | sample 1476441 | NCBI WGS metagenome assembly OAVQ01 (sample SAMEA2580104, study PRJEB22360) | human gut metagenome | biome: human gut; feature: human-associated habitat; material: faeces | place: Denmark | collected 2008/2010 | reverse complement strand
GCAGAGAGGTCTGGAACAGCGTGTGCAGCATATGGAAGCCGGTCTTATCGGCGGCGAACCAGGTGCGCTCGATTTTCATGCCGCCGAAGCGACGTACGTTGACGCTACCATCCGGGCGACGGCTCCATGGGCACCCCCACAGTTCCAGTTGGGTCATTTCGGTTGGGCAGTGGTGGACGAAATAATCCACGACATCCTGCTCACACAACCAGTCGCCACCCGCTACTGTATCGTGAAAGTGATATTCGAAGCTGTCATGATCCTGCGCGACAGCGGCGGAGCCCCCTTCTGCAGCAACGGTATGGCTACGCATCGGGTATACTTTTGAGATTAGTGCGATTTTTGCATTTGGATTTGCCTGCGCGGCAGCAATTGCAGCACGTAATCCCGCGCCACCGGCGCCTACAATGGCAAGATCGGCTTGAAAGGTTTGCACGACATTCCTCCAGATTGTTTTTATCCCACAGCCCCGTACTTCAGGGTAAGTGCCTGAAAGTTACGGTCTGCGAACGCTATTCCACTGCTCCTTTATAGGTACAACAGTATAGTCTGATGGATAAGTCTGAAATTTGACGAGATCGATTTTTTTAGTGCGCAAGAGGGCTAAATTATCACTGAAGATGATTAATTTAATTACTAAACCATCAGATCGTGCTTTTTTTAGTCACTGCCCACCGCTGTTTGATTCCTGCGTAAAATTTGTCTCGCCGTCGCGTTGCGAGTAGACTTCGTGCCCTTGTCAAAAACTGGAGATTTAACTATGAGCGAAACGGCATCCTGGCAGCCGAGCGCATCCATTCCTAACTTATTAAAACGCGCGGCGATTATGGCGGAGATCCGTCGTTTCTTTGCCGATCGTGGAGTGCTGGAGGTGGAGACGCCTTGTATGAGCCAGGCGACGGTAACCGATATTCATTTGGTCCCGTTTGAGACACGTTTCGTTGGCCCCGGGCATTCGCAGGGGATGAATCTCTGGTTAATGACCAGCCCGGAATACCATATGAAACGCCTGCTGGTTGCCGGTTGTGGGCCGGTATTCCAGCTGTGCCGCAGCTTCCGTAATGAAGAGATGGGGCGTTATCACAACCCTGAGTTCACTATGCTGGAGTGGTATCGACCGCACTATGATATGTACCGGTTGATGAACGAGGTGGACGATCTCTTACAACAGGTGCTGGACTGCCCGGCAGCAGAAAGCCTTTCTTATCAACAAGCTTTCTTGCGTTATCTGGAAATTGACCCGCTCTCTGCCGACAAAACGCAACTGCGGGAAGTCGCAGCGAAACTGGATTTGAGCAATGTTGCTGATACCGAAGAAGACCGCGACACGCTGCTACAATTGCTGTTTACCTTTGGCGTAGAGCCAAATATTGGCAAAGAAAAACCGACCTTTGTGTACCACTTTCCAGCCAGCCAGGCATCACTGGCGCAAATCAGTACCGAAGATCATCGGGTCGCTGAACGCTTTGAGGTTTATTATAAAGGTATTGAGCTGGCGAATGGTTTCCATGAATTGACGGATGCCCGTGAGCAGCAACAACGCTTTGAACAAGATAACCGTAAGCGCGCGGCGCGCGGTTTGCCGCAGCACCCCATTGACCAGAATCTGATTGAAGCCTTGAAAGTCGGTATGCCTGACTGTTCCGGCGTGGCATTAGGTGTTGATCGTCTGGTGATGTTGGCGCTGGGCGCGGAGACACTGGCTGAAGTCATCGCCTTTAGCGTTGACCGGGCATAATTCTGAAAAATTACTGAATTAACAGCGAAGAATGGCGTGATAAGCGCCATTCTGTAGCATATGTTTTCATTTTTCCGTTAAAGGCCACAATTTAAGACTGGATATTTGATATCATCCAGGTATCAATTCTGTATTGGTTTTTACGCTGCCTGCTCAATGTTGCGCAGTGCAGTTCAGTGGGCACGTGTTATACACGCGCTGAAATGAAGGATGGTTTCATGCCTCACACGATAAAAAAGATGAGTCTGATAGGACTCATATTGATGATCTTTACTTCCGTATTTGGATTTGCCAATAGCCCATCGGCTTATTACTTAATGGGTTATAGTGCGATTCCCTTTTATATATTTTCTGCATTGTTATTCTTTATTCCATTCGCCTTAATGATGGCTGAAATGGGAGCTGCTTATCGCAAAGAAGAAGGTGGTATCTATTCCTGGATGAATAATAGTGTCGGACCACGTTTTGCCTTCATTGGTACGTTTATGTGGTTTTCCTCTTATATCATCTGGATGGTGAGTACCTCCGCGAAAGTTTGGGTACCGTTCTCAACATTCCTCTATGGTAGCGACATGACCCAGCACTGGCGTATTGCCGGACTGGAGCCTACGCAGGTGGTTGGTCTGCTGGCAGTAGCATGGATGATTCTGGTCACCGTCGTTGCTTCAAAGGGGATTAATAAAATTGCCCGCATTACTGCGGTGGGCGGTATTGCAGTAATGTGTCTGAATTTAGTATTGCTGTTAGTAAGCATTACTATTTTGTTATTAAATGGTGGGCATTTCGCGCAGGATATTAATTTCCTTGCATCACCGAACCCGGGTTATCAGTCCGGTCTGGCAATGCTATCGTTTGTGGTATTTGCTATTTTTGCCTATGGCGGAATTGAAGCGGTTGGTGGTCTGGTCGATAAAACGGAAAATCCAGAAAAGAACTTTGCCAAAGGTATTGTTTTTGCCGCTATTGTTATTTCAATCGGTTATTCGCTGGCAATATTTTTATGGGGCGTCAGCACAAACTGGCAGCAGGTATTAAGTAATGGTTCCGTTAACCTTGGCAATATTACCTATGTGCTGATGAAGAGCCTCGGGGTGACGCTGGGTAACGCACTGCATTTGTCACCTGAAGCGTCATTGTCGCTGGGCGTATGGTTTGCGCGTATTACCGGACTTTCGATGTTCCTCGCTTATACCGGTGCGTTCTTTACGCTTTGCTATTCACCGCTGAAAGCCATCATCCAGGGGACGCCGAAAGCGTTGTGGCCGGAACCGATGACGCGCCTGAATGCGATGGGGATGCCGTCTATCGCCATGTGGATGCAGTGCGGGTTGGTTACTGTCTTCATCCTGCTGGTTTCGTTTGGTGGCGGTACCGCATCGGCGTTCTTTAACAAGCTGACGCTGATGGCGAACGTGTCTATGACGCTTCCTTACCTGTTCCTCGCGCTGGCTTTCCCATTTTTTAAAGCACGTCAGGATCTCGACAGACCATTTGTGATTTTCAAAACGCATATGTCGGCAATGATTGCAACAGTGGTTGTCGTACTGGTGGTGACATTTGCGAACGTCTTCACCATCATTCAACCTGTGGTTGAAGCTGGAGACTGGGACAGCACATTGTGGATGATTGGCGGCCCTGTCTTCTTCTCGCTGTTAGCGATGGCGATTTACCAGAACTATTGCAGTCGCATGGCGAATAAACCTGAGTTAGCTCTCGACTGATCATATGAAATCCTGCAACTCATCGTCTCTCCGGCGATGAGTTGTCAGGAAGTAATGCGTATGGATGATACTCTCCAGGGCCGGTGATAACTGAAGATGATGTTAAGCTGCTAAATGAGCCACGTTGACATCATTTGGCAGCTTCATGCATTACAAACTTCCCGCCTGACGACCTTTGCCCGCAGAAGTTAATGTTCTCCCCGTTTGTTTACCATTCAGGCTTTCCAGACGCATCTGGAAGGGCGGGAATGGCATATCGATACCGTGGGCATGGAAGCCTGCCAGAATCAGCTGGTGGATCTCATGGCGTAGCGGCATACGGTGACCCATCTCAGCGGCGTAAATACGCAGCTCGAAAATCTGAATCCCTTGTTGCAGATCCACCAGGAAGACTTCCGGTGCCGGGTTGTCGATCACCAGCGAGCAGCGACGCGCTGCGGTGAGCAGGATTTCCGTCACTTCTTCACTGTTGGCATCGGCAGGGGCCGGAATCGTCAACACCACGCGCGTGACCGAGTCAGAGAGCGACCAGTTGATAAACTGCTCGGTAATAAACGCCTTGTTCGGCACGATTATCTCTTTACGGTCCCAGTCGCTGATGGTGGTTGCGCGGGTATTAATTTTCGTCACGCTACCAGTAAGATCGCGGATCGTTACCGTATCGCCAATGCGAATCGGTTTTTCGAACAGGATGATCAGGCCAGAGATAAAGTTGGCGAAAATTTCCTGTAAACCAAAACCGAGACCAACACCGAGCGCGGCAACCAGCCACTGCAATTTCGACCACTCAATACCAATCATTGAGAAGCCGACCAGCCCGCCAATCAGCATCAGCAGATATTTGGTGATGGTGGTGATGGCGTAACCCGTACCCGGCGTTAAATCCAGGTGCTGCAAAATCGCCAGTTCCAGCAGCGCGGGCAGGTTGCGCACCAGCTGCGTGGTGATGATAAACACCAGAATGGCAATCAGCACCGCACCGAGGGTAATTGGCTCCAGACTTTCTACGCCCTGTACCGTGGAGGTGACATCCCACAGCGAAATATTTTCGAGGAAGCCGAAAGCGGAATGGATTTCTGACCACAGCACAATGACCGAAAGCAGGGCGATCAACATCAAAATTGAGCGCACCAGCCGCAAGGATTGCGCACTGATGGCATCGAGATCGACTTCGCTTTCATCGACTTCAATTGCCCCTTCCGGGCTACTGTGATGATGTGCTTCCTCTTCGCCACGCGCACGTTGCGCTAACATCTCTGCCCGGCGATGCTTCGCCCGGTCAAACGCCAGCCTGCGGCGTTGGATCAGCATCCAGCGGCGGATAACGTGATAAACCACCAGTAGCAGGAACCAGATGGCAACCGAGGTTTCAAGCCTCGCTAACAGCGCCTGTGCCGTTGCCAGATAACCCACCGCCGACGCCAGAATGGCAACCAGTGGCGCGCCAATCATCATGTTCCACAGCATATGGTTGGTAATGTTGTCGCCGCTGCCCTCTTTGTTGAGATACAGTGGGATCCCGGCCTTTTTCAGGCTGAGGGTGACCACCGCCAGCGCACCGCAAATGAGGATAAAGCAAAGCCGTCCCAGCGAACCGGAGAATTCACGGTCGTCGAGGTTATCGAACATCATCAGCGCCATAATCAGCGGCACAATAAGCCCGATGCTCATCAGGTAGTAGCGCATCCCACGGGAAACACGTTCGCGCGGCCAGCCAAAATGAGCGATAAACAAGCCGTTCGGGCGGGCAAAGGTGGCGCAAATCATCACTACCCACAGCAGCGGCACGGTGGCCGTTACACCATCGCCAATCGCGACCGCCAGCGGATAAGGCCACGCCTCGCGCAAGCCGTAACCCAGCGTCATCCACAGCACCGGCAACGGTGACGCGACGAGAATCGACCAGAAAAGAGTGCGTAACGTCAGCCAGAAGTGATCCTGAGTCACTTTGCCGACTTTCGCCGCCGAACGTTCAAGAAAACGGGTGAAATAGCGGCGCGAGTAAATACTGCAACCGACCAGAATCAACGCGCCAAACAGCGGCAAAATTGTCTCTTTGCTGGTCAGCATCATCACACTGGCTTTGCCCAACTGACTGAAGGTGTCCAGCGAAATGAGACGACGCAGATCCTGGGCGATTTCCAGCGGCCAGGCGATGGTCATCGGGCGCACGTCAGAGGTCCAGAACAGATAGCGGTGCGTTGCTTCGTTCACCTCTTTCAGCGCATCCTCCAGTTGCCCGTTGGAGACTTTCAGCTTGGTCAGTTCCAATAGTAGCGTGTCGCCACCCTGCAACAATGAGTTCAGCAACTCACGCTGAGTGCGTAGTTGTGCTTCCAGAATACGGTTTTGCTCGGCGGTCAGCGGCTGACCGTCGGCCTGATGAATTTGCCGTAGCAGCGGCTGTTTATTAAGCAGATCCTCATAACGTAACCGTTGCACACGCAACTGCGCCATTTCGGTATCAAGCTGTTGTGGTTTCGGCATTTCCGGCAGCCGTGCCACCTGCGCCCGCAACGCTTCGCCGAGCAGGTTGGACGATCCCAGCCATTGCGACTGTTCACGCAGCGTATTCAGCGCCTGCCGAACCTGTAACGTCTGGCTGGTGGCCTGGCGCTGTTGCGAGGCAACGAGATCCATCCGCTGCGCCTGTTGATTCAGTGCCGCCGATAGTTCGCGGTTAATTTTGAATTGCGCGACGATGTCTTTCGGCAAATCGGCGCTGTTTTCTGCCAGCAATTCGGTACTTTCCAGCGCCCGCTCCGCCTCAAGCTGACGTTGGCTGTTCAACTGATTACGTAAGGCCTGCAAATACGCATCCAGTTGCTGGCTCTCTTTTTCCGCCAGCTCTGAGCGTAAGCGCGCTAATTCCTGACGGTTATTGGCAGACAGCTGCGCCAGTTCCAGTTCATCAACGAGCGCTTTCAGGCGTGCGGAGTCAGACTGCAACGCGAAATTTTGTGCCTGATTGAGCGGGGTATTGCCAGTAAGCGTTCCCAGGCGGCGCTCGATCTCATTTAACTGACGGCGGGCGTCGGTTTGCTGTTGCGGCAGTTGATTCAGCGAATCGGCAATCTCGCGGGCGCGCTCCTGCTCTTGCTGGGCCTGACGGCTTTTATCCAGCAACTGGCTGCTGACCTGGAGAATTTCCTGATTCAGCGCGTCGGTAGACATCCCCGGCGACACGCTGCGCGGTTCGTCACGCATGTTGTTTAATTGTGCGCGCAGAGTAGCGGAAAGTTTCGGGTAATTATCAATGACTTCTTGATATTGCTTGATGCGCTCAAGGGAACCTTTTCGTTCCTCAAGCGCATTTAAGGCGGACTGGAGCGCCTCTACGACTTCCGGCTGCGCGGGTTTCGCCGCTTTTGCCTGCTCCAGTTCTTGTGAGATTTGTTTGCTATCGGGGGCCGTCGCGGCGTACGCCCCCCAACTGAGGCACCAGGCCATCAGAAAAGTGATAATCAGGCGCACGTCAGCGTTTCCTTTGATGGATTAGACCTGGTCTTTTTTATCGTCAACCAATGGGCTGGCGTCGTGTTCTGCTTCGATCTCTTCAGCAGGAAGCGGGGCCGGTTCAGCGTCTGGCGTAACAAAGGTTTCGGTAGATACTGCCAGCGGCTGGCCAATTTTCGTGACAGACAGGCTTTCCAGTTGCTCAACCAGATTCACTTTACCCGGTGCAAACAGGTTGATAACGGTGGAACCGAGTTTAAAGCGACCCATTTCCTGGCCTTTCAGCAGTGCCACAGAACCGTCGTTTTCCCCGGCAGGCCAGGTCCAGCGCTTGATGATACCTTCGCGCGGCGGCGTAATGGTGCCCGCCCAGACCGTCTCAATGCTGCCAACAATCGTCGCTCCGACCAGAATCTGCGCCATTGGGCCAAATTCGGTATCGAAAAGGCAAATCACGCGTTCGTTACGGGCAAACAGATTCGGCACGTTCTGAGCCGTGAGATGGTTAACGGAGAAGAGATCGCCCGGTACGTAGATCATCTCACGCAGAATACCGTTGCACGGCATGTGTACGCGATGGTAGTCACGCGGGGAGAGGTAAGTGGTCACAAACGTACCGTTGCGGAACAGGTCCGCCATCAGATAGTTGCCTGCCAGCAGGGCTTCGAGGCTGTAGTTGTGGCCTTTGGCTTGCAGGATTTTATCTTCTTCGATTTTACCCAACTGGCTGATAACGCCATCGGCAGGCATGACCAGGACATTCGGATCGGTATCGATTGGGCGTACTTCGTCACGCAGCGGACGGACAAAGAATTCGTTAAAGGTGCGGTAGCTGGCGGTGTCCGGCTTTTGCGCCTCTTTCATGTCGACCTTGTAGTATTTAACGAACAGATCGATAACCAGTTTTGTCAGCCATCCTGCCCGCTTGCTTGCGCCCCAACCCGCCAGGCGAGTAAGCCATAGTTTCGGCAGAATGTACTGTAGCGAAAGTTTAAATGAATTTAACAAGGTAGCCTCCAGGCCATTGTTTTGTCGTTCCTGATCCGGCCTACATGCCGGATCCTGAAAAAAAGGGGACGATTCTAACGACGGTTAGCTTAATTGTCAGTCATCCGTATCAGAAAAGTTTTTACGCGTTTTTACCTGCGCCATGCTTTCCAGAATACGGTGATAGTTTTCGAAACGGGTTTCCGCGATTTTCCCTTCCTCAACCGCTTCCTGGATAGCGCAGCCCGGATCGGTATCGTGTTTGCAATCGCGATATTTACACAGACCTAAATAGTCATGGAATTCGACAAAGCCCTGAGTGATTTGTTCCGGCTCCAGGTGCCAGAGGCCGAACTCACGCACACCAGGGGAATCAATCACATCACCGCCGTGCGGGAAGTGATACAGCCGAGCGGCGGTCGTGGTGTGCTGACCGAGCCCCGAGTTGTCAGAGACATCGTTGGTCAGGATCTCTTTTTGCAGCCCCAGCAACGCATTCAGCAGGCTGGATTTGCCGACGCCAGACTGCCCGGCAAAAATGCTGATGCGCCCGGTCAACGCCTCTTCCAGCGGTTTTAGCCCATCCTGAGTATGGCTGGAAACCATCAATACGCGATAACCGATATTGCGGTAGATATCCATCTGCTCGTTGACGAACGCCATGCCTTCGTCGTCCAGCAGGTCTATCTTATTGAGCACAATAATCGGCTCAATCTGCAAGGTTTCGCAGGCCACCAGGTAACGGTCGATAATATTGAGCGACAGCTCCGGCAAAATGGCGGAGACAATGACAATCTGGTCGATGTTGGCGGCAATAGGTTTCACGCCGTCGTAGAAATCCGGACGCGTCAACACTGAGGTGCGCTCATGCACCGCTTCCACGATCCCTTTGACATTTACGCCTTCCGCCGCCGGTTTACCCGGACGCCAGACTACGCGGTCGCCGGTTACCAGCGAACGGATGGTACGGCGAATATTGCAGCGGTGAACGTCGCCATCGGCGGATTCCACATCAGCGTGCATACCAAAGCGGCTGATGACGATACCTTCATCAGGCTCGCCAAACAGATTGTCGTCGTAGTCGGGCTTCTCCTTAGACGTTTTAAGACGACGCTGGTGATTGGCGTTCACGCGGCGCTGCTGGCCTTTGGAGAGTTTATTTTTACTCAATCGTACAGACTCCTGGTCGCCCCTGATGGGCAAAACATCTATGATACACGCAATTGTGGATCAATATAGTCACTGTGAATGGGTGGAAAATAGCATGAGTGCCAATGAAAACAACCTGATTTGGATCGATCTTGAGATGACCGGTCTGGATCCCGAGCGCGATCGCATTATTGAGATTGCCACGCTGGTGACCGATGCCAACCTGAATATTCTGGCAGAAGGGCCGACCATTGCAGTACACCAGTCTGATGAACAGCTGGCGCTGATGGATGACTGGAACGTGCGCACCCATACCGCCAGCGGGCTGGTAGAGCGCGTGAAAGCGAGCACGATGGGCGATCGGGAAGCTGAACTGGCAACGCTCGAATTTTTAAAACAGTGGGTGCCTGCGGGAAAATCGCCGATTTGCGGTAACAGCATCGGTCAGGACCGTCGTTTCCTGTTTAAATACATGCCGGAGCTGGAAGCCTACTTCCACTACCGTTATCTCGATGTCAGCACCCTGAAAGAGCTGGCGCGCCGCTGGAAGCCGGAAATTCTGGATGGTTTTACCAAGCAGGGGACGCATCAGGCGATGGATGATATCCGTGAATCGGTGGCGGAGCTGGCTTACTACCGCGAGCATTTTATCAAGCTGTAAAATTTTTCCTGGTCACGTAAGCGCCGGAATCCACTTGCGGCGGCGTGATTTTGACGCTAAATTGAACGTCTTGCTGATAATTTCAGCACTTGAGATAAAAACGCAAAAAAAACTTTTTTGGGGGGTTGCAGAGGGAAAGATTTCTCGTATAATGCGCCTCCCGTAACGACGCAGAAATGCGAAAATTACGAAAGCAAAATTAAGTAGTACGCGGGAATAGCTCAGTTGGTAGAGCACGACCTTGCCAAGGTCGGGGTCGCGAGTTCGAGTCTCGTTTCCCGCTCCAAAATTTGAAAAGTGCTGCAAAGCACAGACCACCCAAGCGGGAATAGCTCAGTTGGTAGAGCACGACCTTGCCAAGGTCGGGGTCGCGAGTTCGAGTCTCGTTTCCCGCTCCAAAATTTGAAAAGTGCTGCAAAGCACAGACCACCCAAGCGGGAATAGCTCAGTTGGTAGAGCACGACCTTGCCAAGGTCGGGGTCGCGAGTTCGAGTCTCGTTTCCCGCTCCAAATTCTTCTCTCAATAAAATATCCACAGCGATGCGATGCGTTATTGCTGGTTTTCGTTGTCTCTGACAAACTCTTGTAAACAGAGTTATCCACAGCCTCAGGCTGTAATCTTAATTTCAAAGAAACTTCGCACGGTGAATAGTATTTTTTTAACCTATTGATAGATAAGTTAAAAATTAAGATTCCGTTTTGTCGAGTCGATCACTTGACGATTTTATTCGTCTTGAATTGCAATGCGTTTTTATTTTTATTCACAAGCTGTGGATGAATCAGGCGTCACGCGGTAACCCTTTTTCAATCACCCGAACCAGACGCTGTTTTTTCGGCAATTGCACTTCGACTATGCACGCATTTCGTCTCTCTATTTGCTGCGCAATCGCCCACGCTATGTGCTCATCGAGAAGTGGGTGCTCACCTTTACGACTTTCCAGCGCTGTCAAAATCGTTTCATCCCAAGGGGCATTGCCTAATGCTACGGCGATATTACGCAGCCAACGCAGGTGACCAATACGACGAATCGCCGATCCTTCCGTGACTTTTAAAAACTTCTCTTCGCTCCAGGCGAATAACTCAATGAGTTCCGGTGCGTGTAGCGGCTTACGCGGGCTGAAATCCTCTTCTGTGGTGAGTTGTGAATAGCGATTCCACGGGCAGATAAGCTGGCAGTCATCGCAACCGTAAATACGGTTTCCCATTAACGGTCGCAACTCTTCCGGGATCGCCCCTTCAAGTTCGATGGTGAGATAAGAGATACAGCGGCGAGCATCGACGGTATATGGCTCGACGATGGCACCGGTCGGGCAAATCGTCATACAGGCCACGCATTTACCGCATCCTTCCTCGACTGGTTGATCCACGGGCAGCGGAATATCGACCAGCAATTCGCCTAAAAAGAAGAAAGAACCGGCCTCGCGATTGAGGATAAGTGAGTGCTTACCTGTCCAGCCGAGCCCAGCTTTTGCAGCTAACGGGCGCTCGAGAATAGGCGCAGAATCGACAAACGGTCTAAAATTCAGCGAAACACAATGTTGCTGAATCATCTCGCCCAGCTTTTTGAGTCGGTTGCGCAGAAGTTTGTGATAGTCACGGCCCAGCGCATAACGGCTAACATAGCCGAGTTTGGGGTTTTTCAGCGTGCTGGCAAATGCGGCGTTAGCAGGAAGGTAATTCATCCGCACGCTGATCACGCGCAGCGTACCGGGCAATAATTCATGGGGGCGAGCGCGCAGCATACCGTGACGTGCCATCCAGTCCATTTCGCCGTGGTATTGTTTGTCCAGCCATGCTTGCAGTTTGGGCTCGGACTCGCTGAGATCGGTATCGGTAATACCTACCTGCTGAAAGCCCAGTTCCAGCCCCCACTGTTTAATTTTTTGCGCTAACTGATTGAGATCGAGGGGCTCTGACATGACGGACCATACAATGAAGAAAAACCCCGTAAGTATACCACACACCGTCTGGCACGCCGACGATATCCGCCGCGGAGAACGTGAGGCGGCAGATGCGCTGGGGCTTACACTCTATGAGCTGATGCTTCGCGCTGGCGAAGCCGCATTCCAGGTGTGTCGTTCGGCGTATCCTGACGCCCGCCATTGGCTGGGGGGGGGCGGGCATTGGGAAAAACGCGTGGTCGAT
>OAVQ01000232.1_pt1 | contig 12165 bp, 13 predicted proteins | sample 1476441 | NCBI WGS metagenome assembly OAVQ01 (sample SAMEA2580104, study PRJEB22360) | human gut metagenome | biome: human gut; feature: human-associated habitat; material: faeces | place: Denmark | collected 2008/2010 | reverse complement strand
TCACCTGACCCTCCTTGCGGTAGGTCAGGTGTTGCAACGATCACTAGAACCCGCCCATTCCCGAATCGCAAATGGGGGGGGGGGGAGAGGAATTCCAGCATCGAACTGCTGCGCATCATCGCGATGTTCATGATCCTCGTCCATCACTTCATCGTCCATAACGGATATGACGTGCTGAAACTCCCCTTGGGACCGGAACGGATCTTCTTCTAGCTCGTCATGGCCGGCGGCGGCAAGGTCGGCGCGGTCATCTTCTTTTCCATCTCCGCATGGTTCTTCCTCGACAGGGAGCAGACCATCAAATCCAACCTGAAACGCGTGTGGATCATGGAACGCGAGCTCCTGTTCTGGAGCCTTATCCTCGTAACGTTCTACCTCGTGTTCGACCGAGCCGATCTCAGTATGAAACTCATGGTGAAAAGCGTCATGCCGTTGAGCATGGGCCTGTGGTGGTACGCCACCGCCTACGCCATATTCCTGGCGCTCCTCCCCTTCCTGGCCAAGGGACTGAAAGCGCTCGGACGCGAATACCACCTCGCGCTGGCCACGACCGTGCTGGTCATATGGGGATTGACCAGTTTCATCCCCGGAATGATAAAAATTAATGATGGTTTCTTCGGATTCATCTACCTGTTCATTCTGATTTCTGCTTATAAGTGGTATATGGAACCGTTCACCACCAAGCAGGTCTGGCTGACGACCGGCATCAGGCTCGATTTTTTCCTGTTGTACACCTGCGTCTCCATAACATTGTCGCTGCTTAGGCACGACATGGGAATATACATCACCGGTGATTGGCGGTTGCCCGTCATCATGGTCGGCTTCGGCATGTTCCTGCTGTTCGGCCGCGTCACCTTCCACAATCGAACCATCAACCGAATCGCGCAATCCGCGTTCGCCGTGTACCTGATCACCGACTACGCTGCTTCAATGAAACTGCTCTGGGCACGGCTGCTCAATCTGCAGAACCTGTACCAGCAGCCATTGGCAATCCTGCAGATCCTCGGCATCCTGCCGGCGATCTACGCCGTATGCACTCTGCTTGACTTCATCCGCCAAGCATTGTTCGCAGCCACTATCGACCGGCGTCGCGGGCACTGGTTCGAGCTGCTGTGGGACAAAGTCTCCATCCGAGTGCACAATCATTCGCGCACGCCGATGACCGATTCATCCGACACTCAAGCCCGCTGAAAAACGATGAACCATCATTGATTAGCTGATAATCCGCGCGACCGAACCTAGACGGTCGCGCGGATTATCAGCATGTAAGCCAGTGGAAACGTCAAAGGACGAACGTGCCAGAACACCCAATAGAACTAACGCTCAAGTCAGTTCTATTGGGATTGCGCAGGCAACGCAGCAATCGACAACGGCACTATTGACATCGCAGGTATATCATGCGACTGCAATTGTTCAACGAGCTTTTCCCTCATGTAAGGCCATGCAACGGAAAGAGCCGCCGGGGTATTTTCATCATCAATGGGCGAATCGAATTGAATCGCATAGCGCAGATCGGATACGAAAAGGGGAGACACATTCTTTTCGGAATCGCCTTTTTTGAGAGTGATCTCCGAATGCAACGTTAATTCGTACGGCCAAGGCTTGTCATCGCTTGGATTCAAACCAAAATTAAAATTGATGTTGCTTTCCGCGCCTTCCTGCAAGTCTTGGGCAAGATCGCGCTCGCTTGACTGGCCGAGCAGCATAATTCTGTTGACGTTCATCCAACCAGCTCCTTTTTCGATTCCATGTCTTCATTTGCACGCCAAGGAGTAGCCTTGCCCGAAGCACCCATTACGGTAACCTTGTGCGGACCATCATGATCTGGTTTTTGCCGGGATACTTTTATTTCTATGTTGATGGCGCCCACCGTTATATCGCCATTGGACCATTCACTTGTTACCTGCATTTGCTGAGCGGCCTTCCACGTATCGTATTTCCGGCCGCCCTCCGGCTTTAGCTCCGCAGGTTCGACGCTATATGTAATGCGCGCTCCGACTTCCAGCGCATAGTCGGTGAGCAATGTCACAAGCTTTTTTCTTCCGTTCTCAATCTGAGATACGTAAGACTGGGACACGCCCAGCTCATCAGCCAATTGCTTCTGAGTCATGCCCCGTTGCGCACGCAGGGAAACAAGCTCCTCAAGAAGCTGGTCCTCGGCGCGATACAAATCGTAGGCAAGTTCCCGATAATCGTAAGGAAGCCGACCATCCATGGTTCCCTCCTGTGGTGGATATTACTTATAGTAATATCCACCACAGGCTCGACATTATTACCATCAGCTTAGCCTCCAGTCATTTTTTGAACACTCGTCGTATAGAATTTCAGCTATCTCAATCTGACGATTTTGCTTTTCCGTAATTTCAGTATCGGTTCCTGTTATGTCCTTCACATGCATGACAAGACCAAAAACGGAGTTCCTCACTTCAACAGGCTCCGCCTCGTAATGGCGTATCTGCGTCTTGCCTTTATGCTGAGCCGCGGCTTCAAAATGCCAACGCAATTCAAAGATGACTCGCGAGCTTGCATGTTTGACCTCTATAACCTCGCTGCCAGTTGTTAGCTTCCCCTCCTGCAATCGATTAAGCTTTTCCTCAAGAAAGGCTTCGAGCTTAATCCTGTATTTGTCGAAACGACGGAAATCGATATTCCCATTCGCAAGTTCTTGATTCGCCGCTTTGTCTGCAAACCAAGACGCCACCGTTTTGGACATGGTTTCGCCTTGTTCCGAAGTTTGGCCCAAAGACTCGCCGGCCCATAGGTACACCACTGATTTGCCGCTTACGCAACGACTTCTTGCAGAACGAGAAGCCATATGATATCCACCCTTTCCGAGGAATACGCTATGGCAAAGCTAGCACACTCCTCAAACGTTTGTTCGATTCTGAGAAGGCAAATCCTATATTTCCCACGACAGATAACACTGACATCGACTTCCCCCAAGACCATTACCCAGTCCCCGAAGGATATGACGAAAAGGAACAACAGCAACTTGTTTCATCAATGGAAGGTTGAGCACCAAACCAGCGAATGCGATTCAATGTTGCTTAGGTGGTGGTTGCATCGGATTCTCAGAAACCTGACAGATGAATGCCCTAATTTGTGATATGACTGCGCTTCGTGAAACAACGCAAGACCACTTCGGATTCACAGGAATAGTCGAAAGCACGCTAGGCTCATCGATGAAGATGATGAGCCCACGGTTTTTAGTCGTGAATAAAAGTATATAAGGCGGGAATATACCCCGCCCTGGGAGAGACCGAAAATCAGCCCCAGACTCACCCCTATATACGACAGAAATGTCTCACTATAAAGTGCATATGAACAGCCATTGATTATTCCATAGTTTCAACATACGAGCAAGGCACATCGGCGATTCCCTACTGCCGGAAATTCCTTTCTCCCAGCTCGACTTCGTCCGCCAGACACTGCTCGCCATCACCATCAACCAACGACGCGGATAGCCGCGCATGGCGTAGGCAAGAATACGCGAGTGCTCTATCCCGAGCTTTTTCACCACTGACAAGACCTGTTATGGAATGCGCTTCCTTGGTACGAATAATTTCAATTAGAGTACAGTTTCCGCACTCTTTCACAAGAGAAAAACGCACAACAAGAGATTGATCGGGCATGTTTTCATGCCACCTTTGAATTAAGGTTCAATAAGCATATATGCATTCCGGAGAAGGAGATATGCGTTGGGAGAGGTATTCCAGGAGATCGTCAGCGGCATCGGCTGGCTATGGGCCCACATAACAGTCATTCCCGATGATTTATACATCTGGACACTGCTGATCCTGGCGACAGGAGGATCCCGCCTCCCATCATTGCATGCAGATAACCAATCACGACCGAAAAGACAAAAGTATATGCTTTATCATAAAATTATACTAAGCAATAAATAGTATTAGTCAACTTCATAGAATATCGAAAAGTGTAAGTTTAGCTTTATGAAATACAATCGAAAGGATTTACATGAGAACGCTGTATCTTCTTGGTAATGGCTTCGACTTAGCATGCGGGTTGAAATCTCGCTATGCAGATTATTTTGAGTCACGTTTCAAATGGTACAAAGGATATAACTCCTCTGATTCAAAAGCGATTCCAGCACTTTATGAAGAAATTCAAGATGGAGGCATCAAGAATATTCCCTCTGCTTGGTTCAGTGTCTTTGCCTATGAACATGACCAACCTGGTTATAGGAATGATTATGTTCTTTGGCAAGATATAGAAAAAAATATCGATACGTTTTTACAGGATTATCCACAAGAAAACGAGATATCTATCAGCGAATATTTTAAATATTTTTCCAATAGACCAGAAAATACATCTCCTCAGAAGAAGAGCATGTATGAGCTTTTAACACTTTACTTCCAAAAGAAGGATATCGCTTTCCGTACAGAAGAAAATTTATTTGACATATTTGATCAAGAGCTAAGCAATCTTGAAAACGATTTTGCAAAATATTTAAGTACAATAGACCAAAATCCCAACTATCAAACCAACGCAAAGCTACTATTCGAAAAAAATTCAGAAAGCCGAGACCTCAAAACGGATTGAATATGTTACCTTTGGAACCATCGGAGGACATATGTCCAGTATGCCCAAAGAGCCCCACGAAGAATTTGTAATGTCTTTTAACTACACTCGGCCATTGGAAGGCATACCTAACTACGTTAATCTTCATGGTGAAGAGAATCAAGGCACTGCCATGTTTGGCATCGCAGACGACAACGGTTACCCTACTAAAACTAAGATGAAGATTACATCAGGTTACCGCTCTTCTTTCTTCAAAGACACAAGACGACAACAAAAAGAATGCTTAGATAAGCAATCTGCAAGAACCATTAATGAATTAAGTAAAAAACAAATTGACGAAATCAGATTTTTCGGATGTTCATTCAGCGATGCTGATTTTGATTATTTCAGAAGATATTTTGATCTTGCAAAATTTGACAAATCCGATTCTACGTTGGGTATATATTACACGAACGGCATATCCAGAAAATCTGCAATAAAAAACTTATGCAAACTGCTTAATAAATACGATTCAGCTCACGAATCTGATAATAATAATACGTATCAAACCTTGGAAAATAGTGGCAGAATTTCTTTTGAAGAAATCCAACTTCCATAAAGATAAACAATACAAAATAACAAGTATTTCGCGAATCTTATTACGTTTGGGGATTCTTCAGCCACTAGATATATAAGGTTGCGCATTTGGGAATCATGCATGTGACGTAAAATCCTAGGTGCGCAACCTCTCAGTCACTACTCCACTGATTCCAGATCACCTTTTAAAATATCTGTGGGCTAAACGTCCAGCTTTTCTTTCAATGCTTTCCTCATAGAAGAACCTATTGAATCTTCCAGGGCAATCAGTCGTTCTCTCATTCTGGCAGGAATTTCCTCAGTAAATTCGATCACCGCTTCAGCTATCCATTCTTTTTGAGCAAGCGTACCGTTCGCCATTATGTCCTCAACAGTTTCGGTTACGATCACGCCACCGAAATTGCATAGCTCGAGTTTGGTCAACGCGCCGGCCGCAGTATCGCACATGCCAGCAGGTCCCATTTTCAGCATGGTGACCATCAACTGTACGTACCTCTCAGCGGGGAACCGTTGCACTATGCGAGCGACCGCATTGTATCGCTTATTCGATATCAGATAATCAATAATATTTTGACGTTCATCCTCACACAGTAATGCCATTGCCTCATACGCTAGCCAATAGACAATATTGGCCTTATCCTCACAGCTTTTGACAAAACACGACAACATGCTGAAAAGTTCCTCTCGAATTCCATCAGGCAATTCATTACTGAAATGTATAAGGAATTTCAAAGGCCATCTTTTGTCTTGAAGCGCCTCAGCGTTGGACAGCATAAACTTCACGAATGAATCCCAATCAACTAATTCCGGATGAGCATATCCGCAGAAGAGGAATGCGCTCAGCATGTGATCCACACCATGAACAGCAATAACTCCAGACTGTTCGTAGCTTGCTATTGCCTCAGCACAATATGCAGAAAAACAATCAGAAACCCTTCGAATCTCGTCCTCGGAAAGTTTTTGCGCATCATCGACGCTCTTGATTACATCAACTTGACCGCTCTTCACCTTTACGCGCCATTGCGCTTCCGATTCCTCATCATAAGAGCTTTGCTTATATTCGTACCATTGCTGCAGAGAGCCTGCATCGCATCGTTGCAGCAAGATTGCCAGATTGTCATCACCCCAAAAGGACTCCGGAAACAGAATCGTCAGGTTCTGCGCTCTCGAAGCGTAGCTTTCTTCTACGCAAGGCAACTCCAAGAACCATTGCTCAATCTTTTCCTGTACATCTCGATTTGCCGCCCTATAACAAGCTTTAAGCGTCTCGAGCAGTTCAATAGGGATATTGAACGTCGCAGAAACCTTCCGAGCGTACTCCCGCACAGACGCCATCGTCGTCAAGCACCAAAGGCAAACTTCATCAGCCTTATCTGCAGAAAGATAATCACCTATGCACTGGAACAACGTCAGATCATTCAGTGCCGTTGAATGCGTGGACTCATTCAACGATACAGTTTCGGCATATTCAACAATCCTGGAATCTGAAGCTCTCTGGATGGCGGACCAAAGTACTTTCCGATAATCGTCTTTGGAAGAACACCGCCGAAACATTTCAAGCACATTGACGATGTCCGTTCTCCCCTCATTATCATCCTCAATCTGAGCATACGCATTTTCTGCCTGCAAACAGCAATATCTTTTCCACGCATCTCTGTCACCGAGAAATGCCGTCTGAAGAATAAGGGAGATAAAACGTCGTCTTAGCGAATGGGTTTTCTCTGCTTCTCCAATGCTATGAAGCCACCGATTCGACACTGCGTTACCCGCAATGCTACGCTCTCCCAATTCGAGCCACCAGAAAATTGGATTGTCGGATGACTGAATCACCTCAGCTACATCAACCTGCTTTCCAGATGACTTAACGTTTCCCCAAATCCAATCGTATTGCCACAGCAATCTCATTGCCGCGCCACAGATTCCATTAGCGGTAATATCATCTGGATTCTGCAAGCAAAGACTCACTGCATTCGAACCGGCAGAAATAGCTTCATCCTTACGACCGAGTTCAAACATCGCCCATGATTCGTGAACCAGCAGCCACGCTTTATCTACAGGATAAAGATCATAAGTCATAACAGCTTCAATATGTTGAAGAGCGGCACTCCAATCATTATCATCTATATCAAAGGCAAATTGCATTACCGCCGATGCGGCTTGCTCTTCAGGAGATTTCGCAACCGAAAAAAGCTCATCCAAGCGTCCACCCTGTCCATCAAAGTAATCATAAAAAGCCGCGGCCGCCTTCCAGCACCAGTCAGATGAAGCCCATGCCTCATCCTTTCTTTTCCCTTTCTGCATGGCCACGTCAGCCATGGAACCACTTCCCGCTCTCCAGTACCACTCCAATCCATACTCATTCCCATATAGCAAGGAAGACAAGGCCTCATGACCTTTCAAGTTATCTATATGTTTATTCACATGCGGGGCTATCACACGAGGAGCGAGCATTGCGAGTCGAATGCGATCCTGGTTTTTAATGTTTTTCAGACCATTCCACACAACTCCGTTGAATGCAGACTTCTCATACGTGCTGCATGCGAACTCATAAATCTCTTCTTCATCTGTCTTTTCCAGCACATGATCCTTGTATACAAGAATCTTGGGTTTTCGGGAAGAACGGTCAATCTGTGAAGACTCGATCTTGGACCAATACATTGTTCCTTCATTAGAAATCAGAACAACGATATGAGCAATTCTCCCATTAGTCCACGAAGCTTCATGATTGGCATCAAATCCGAACCACCAGCCAATCACATTACCTTGCTCATCCTTTTTAGGATGCCTGAAGTAGCTTGCTCCTTTCTTTACTTGCACACCGAGAACCACAAATGAAGGAATTCCCTCATCTCCCACCGGCATCACCCATAAATCAGTGCCAAAATCAATGTCCTTGGACATTATGCACCATTGGAAAGTGTCAGAGAAAAAAGCCTTTACCTGATTTTCGCCGCCCTCTCCCCTTCGAGCTTCCGGTGAGATTCTGACCCCAAATGTTCCAGGCATAACCACTACCTTTCACAAGTAACTTCGTCGTGTATTTTTCACTCGTTTTGCTCTGAATCTTACAGTACAAAGGACAAATGTTCGAGTCGGTTTAGATAACCCCGAGATTCTATGTGCTCTTAAGTTTCACCCTTGAGATAAAAATAACGCAATTTACATCTTATGCGCGACCTCGCTAACCGATAGGGGGGGGCTGCGGACGTTTTCTTGGAGACTGAACGAAAGGATTATCATATGTCCGGTCCCGAGGAACGGCGACGTACGGTGGAGCTGTATTTCACCACGCCGATGACCACGGCCCAGGTGGTGAGGCATCTGGGCGATCCGACCAGGCAGTGCTTGGAACGCTGGCTGGCGGCGGATCCCGGGTATGCTGGCCATATGGCGGAACCAATCATCCCGCCGGAGATGAGGACCAAGGCGATCGAACCGGTGCCGGACGGCATGCGGCAGAAGCAGGCCGCCGAACTGCTCGGCGTAAGCGTCGGAGCTGTCCACAACTGGGTCAAGGCGTATCGCGAGGGCGGCATGGCCGCGATGCAGCCCAGGAACAGGAACGCCAGCCAGACCAACAAGCCTGCTCCGCGACCCACTGTGTGTGATCGAATAAAGGTGTTCACTGTCGGCACTTGTTTCTGTACACCTTGAGCGTTCAATTTGGACATTGCAGGCGGCGGTGATGCCGGTGGAACGAGAACACCGGCATCGTCTGGTTCCTTGATGGATTCCCGAGTGCCTGTCAACCAAACTGATGGTTCTCGGGAGGAAAGGAAATGACGGCACCGGTGTGTGTCCGACGGCGTATCAGGCAGCTCGACCGCCAAGGCCTGAGCCACAAGGAGATATCACGAAGGCTCGGCGTATCGCGTACGACCGTGGTCAAGTACGCCAACCATGGGGATTATTCACCCAGGCCATCGAATGCCGTCCGACCGGGCAGGTCGCTGGTCGACGACGGGTACGCGGCCATCGTGGACGGATGGCCGGCCGCCGACCTGCGCATGCCGGTCAAGCAACGCCATACCGCGACCCGCGTGTACGAGCGGCTCGTGGCGGAATGCGGGTTCACGGGCCCGTACTCGTCGGTGCAGCGCCGGGTCAAGCGTTGGAGGCAAGAGCATCGAGCGCAGTCGGACGGCTTCGCCGAATCGAAGTGGGCGCCGGGAAGCGCGCAGGTCGATTTCGGCCGAGCCCGGGCCGTGGTCGCGGGCGTGGAACGGGTCGTGCATTTCCTGGCGGTGTCGTTCCCGTACTCGAACATGCGCCGGGTGGCGGCATTGCCGGGCGAGACCGCGGAATGCGTGTGCCAGGGACTGCTGGAGGTGTTCGAGAGGACGGGCATGACGCCCGGGGTCGTGGTGTTCGACAACGCCACCGGCGTGGGCCACCGCAACTCCGACGGCACGGCCGCCCGGACCCGTCTGTTCTCCCTGTTCCGCGCGCATTACGGGTTCGAACCCCGGTTCTGCAACCCGTATTCCGGCCATGAGAAGGGCAGCGTGGAGAACGCGGTCGGCTTTCGCGGGGCGCGACCTGATGGTGCCGATGCCGTCGGCCGAGAGCTTCCGGGCGCCGGCCCGCGTGTGGCTGGACGCGTGCGAACGCATCGCCGGATCGGACCATTACCGGCATGGCGTTCCGGTTCGGGAACTGTTCGAGGCGGAGAAGGACCACATGCTGCCCTTGCCTGGCGTGCGGTTCGACCCGTGTGACTGGAGGAGCGTGAAGGCCGACAAGACCGGCTCCGTCGTCATCGACGCGAACCGGTATCTGGCCGGCCCGAGATGGCGTTCGATGCGTTTGCAGGCCGGGGTGCGCGTCTTCGAGATCGAGCTTCGCGATCCCGATGGCGGGCACATCGTCACATTGGAACGCGTGTGGGGGAAATCGGCGGAAACCCAGGCGGATCCGACGAGCCTGCTCGCGATCATCGCGCGCAAGCCGCGCATATGGGGCGAAAGCCCAATCAGGAACGATTGCCCCGATACCGTGCGGTCCCTGCTCGACCGCATGGACGGACGCGTGCGGGCCAACCTGCTCGACGACATCCGCGCCGTGGCCGCCGAATGCGGGTTCGCCGCCACCGTCAAAGCGGTGGAGACCGTCATCGACGCCGGACGGACCATCGACCGGGCCGCAATCGCCACATGCGCCCGACGCGTCCTCGAGGGCAAGGGCTCCTCGGGCGGCCAGGATCTGAAACACCATGACGAATACATGGAGGGACGGGCATGAGCGCACACGACGGCCAGCCGCGCAAGCGCGGCGGCGGAGTGGTCGACAAGGCCACACCCGGACAGGTCATGACCTTGGCGCGCAACCCGCCATTGACCCACAGCGTGCCGCGCGACGCCATCGAGAACGCGACCCCGGGCCGGCCCGGCTTCCTGGCCAACCTGTTCGAGAAGGAGAACGCGAGTCGGGCCGAATCCAAACGGCGGCGGCTGCCCGGACAGGCCGGGTTCCCCCAGAACAAGACGCTTGACGGCTACGACCGGGGGCATGGCCTCGTTCCCCGACGACCGGGGACACGAACAGCTGGAAAGCCTGGAATTCGTCGACCGGGCCGAGGACCTCGTGCTCCACGGCGACGTCGGCTGCGGCAAGACCCACCTGGCCATCGCGATCGGCATGCTCGCATGCCAACGCATGATACCCGTGAGGTTCTTCACCGCCTCGAGCCTGGTCATGCGCTTGAGGAAGGCCAAGGACGACAACAGATTGGACGCCGAGCTCAAGTCGATCGGCAGGGCCGGGCTGGTCATCATCGACGAGCCCGGCCATCTGCCCATCGACATCGACGGGGCCCGCCTCCTGTTCCAGGCCGGCGCGGACGGCTACGAGACCCGCAGCGTCATCTCCGACTCGAACCTCGAGTCCGGCGGATGGGGCGACGTGTTCGGCGACGGGGACATGGCCGCCGCGGTCATCGACCGCATCGTCCACCACGGCGGGATCCTCCGCTTCCACGGCGAATACTAACGGAACAAACACTCCCTCATGAAATAAACCAGACAAACAACAAAAAAACAAGGGAACAGCCGACGATGGTGTTCAAGTTGAACGCCGACCGTGTCCAGATTAAGTGCTGAAAACGAGGTGGTGACGTTTTCTTGGACTCCCTGACCGGGAGGAGAACCCCCTCATGGCGAAGTACAGCAGGGAGCAGCGCGACAGGGCCGTGGACCTGTACATCAAATACGAACGCTGCGCCGCCGACGTGATCCGCGAGCTCGGCTATCCCAGCAAGGGCGTGTTGCTGTCGTGGTACGCGGACCGGCTCGAGGAGGAGCGCACCGGCGTTCCCTCCGGGCGCGGGGAACGCTACAGGCGGTACACGGACGGGCAGAAACGGGCCGCGGTGGACCATTACCTCGAATACGGCAGACGGCCCGGCCGCACCATGCGGATGCTCGGCTATCCGAAAAGCAAGGAACTGCTCATGGCGTGGATCGACGAGCTCGCGCCCGGCCAACGCAAGTTGAGGCACGGTCCGGTCCCCGAGGAGCTGAAACGCGAGGCGGTGGTCGCGGTCGCGTCCGGACGGCTGAAATCGCGTGAGGCGGCAGCCGAACCGGGCGTGCAGGACGCGACTGTGCGAGAATGGAAACGGCAGATGCTCGCGAAATCCGAGGAGGCGACTGTGTCCGGATCCGGGAAAAGAAGGACCGTCGTGGAATCCAAGGAGCCGTCCGTCAAGCCGACCGTGGCTCCGAACGCGTCGGACGCGGCCGGTCCGGCGGATGCGTTGGCGTCGATGGAGAGGAAAGTGGCGGAGCTCCAGGCCCGTCTGGACGAGTTGGACGCCGATGTCGAACGGCAACGACGGGAGAAGAGGGAACTCGACATCGAGATCGCGATCCGGAAGGACGCGTTGGAGCTGTTGGGAAAAGAGCCGGGCACAGACCCGGAAAACCCGGCCAACCGAGAGAAGACGATCCTCGTCAAACAGACCAGTGAGAAGCTCGGCGTGACCGCCAGAAGCCTGCTGCCCGTGGTCGGCATCGCGCGCAGCACGTACCATTACCAGCTCAAGTCCATGAA
>OAVQ01000226.1_pt1 | contig 12602 bp, 6 predicted proteins | sample 1476441 | NCBI WGS metagenome assembly OAVQ01 (sample SAMEA2580104, study PRJEB22360) | human gut metagenome | biome: human gut; feature: human-associated habitat; material: faeces | place: Denmark | collected 2008/2010 | reverse complement strand
GATGACATTGGGGGGGGGCCCCCCGGGGGGGGTGAAACCCTGCCAGTCAAAAGCGAAATCGTTATCGCGCGCCGCTTCCAGCGTGACCGGTGGTGTGCGCGGCTTCTTGCGCCCGTGCTGAATACGTACGGTTTCGTACTCCTTGCGGGTACGAGCGACAAAATCATCACGCTGGGTATCGGAAAGCAGCGCCGCCACCACACCAACGGTACGCGATGCGTTCTGCACATACACCGTCGGGCCGCTGTAGTTCTGCTCGATTTTCACCGCCGTGTGCGCTTTTGAGGTGGTCGCGCCGCCAATCAATAGCGGAATAGTGAAGCCCTGACGCTCCATCTCTTTCGCCACGTTAACCATCTCGTCCAGCGACGGCGTGATAAGCCCCGAAAGTCCAATCAGATCAGCATTCACTTCTTTAGCGGTACGGAGAATTTTTTCCGCAGGCACCATAACGCCGAGATCGACAATTTCGTAGTTGTTACATTGCAGCACCACACCAACGATATTTTTACCGATGTCGTGGACGTCGCCCTTCACGGTGGCGATCACCATCTTGCCGTTGGTTTTACCCTGCTCTTTGCTGGCTTCAATAAACGGTTCGAGATACGCCACTGCCTGTTTCATGACGCGCGCCGATTTGACCACCTGTGGCAGGAACATTTTCCCTTCGCCAAACAGATCGCCGACCACGTTCATACCGTCCATCAGCGGGCCTTCAATCACTTCAATCGGGCGCGTAGCCTGCTGGCGGGCTTCTTCGGTATCCTGCTCGATAAACTCGGTAATGCCTTTAACCAGCGAGTATTCCAGACGTTTATTCACTTCCCACGAGCGCCACTCCGCCTGCTGGGCGTTAGCGGTGTCGTCGGTTTTGCTGCCGCGATATTTCTCGGCAAGCTCCAGTAAACGCTCAGTGCCATCGTCGCGACGGTTAAGAATCACATCTTCCACCGCGTCGCGCAGTTCAGCGGGTAGGTCGTCGTAAATCGCCAGTTGCCCGGCGTTGACGATCCCCATATCCATGCCATTGCGAATAGCGTAGTAGAGGAACACCGCGTGAATGGCTTCGCGCACCGGATCGTTGCCACGGAATGAGAAAGAAACGTTAGATACACCGCCGGAAATCAGCGCGTGCGGCAGTTCGCGTTTGATATCTTCACACGCGCCGATAAAGTCCTGCGCGTAGTTGTTGTGCTCTTCAATGCCGGTTGCGACCGCGAAGATGTTCGGGTCGAAGATGATATCTTCTGGCGGGAAGCCAACCTCTTCGGTGAGGATTTTGTACGCCCGACGGCAAATCTCGATTTTCCGTGCGCGGGTATCGGCCTGTCCCTGTTCGTCAAAGGCCATTACCACCACTGCCGCACCGTAACGACGCAAGAGCTTCGCGTGATGGATAAAGGCGTCGACGCCCTCTTTCATCGAGATAGAGTTAACAATGCCTTTGCCCTGGATACACTTCAGACCTTTTTCAATGACATCCCATTTTGAGGAGTCGATCATAATCGGCACGCGAGCGATATCCGGTTCACCGGCAATCAGATTGAGAAAACGCACCATCGCCGCTTCGGCGTCGAGCATCCCTTCATCCATGTTGATATCGATAATCTGCGCACCGTTTTCCACCTGCTGGCGGGCCACATCCAGTGCCTCGCTGTATTTCTCTTCTTTGATCAGGCGCTTGAACTTAGCGGAACCGGTGACGTTGGTGCGTTCACCCACGTTCACAAACAGGCTATCTTCGCCAATGTTCAGCGGCTCCAGGCCGGACAAACGGCAGGCTACGGGGATTTCCGGCAGTTTGCGCGGCGCTAATCCTTCTACTGCACGACTCATCGCTGCAATATGTTGTGGCGTGGTGCCACAGCAGCCGCCGACGATATTGAGAAAACCCGCTTGCGCCCATTCACGTATCTGTTTTGCCATCGTGTCGGCGTCGAGATCGTACTCACCAAAGGCGTTGGGTAGCCCGGCGTTCGGGTGCGCGGTGACGTAGCATTCCGCAATCCGTGACAGCTCCTGCACGTACTGGCGCAGTTCATCTGGCCCCAGCGCACAGTTCAGGCCAAAGGTCAGAGCTTCGGCGTGGCGCAATGAGTTGTAAAATGCTTCGGTGGTCTGCCCGGAGAGCGTGCGCCCGGAGGCGTCGGTGATGGTGCCGGAGATCATAATCGGCAGCTCAACGCCCAGCGCTTCAAACTCCGTTTTCACCGCAAAGACCGCCGCTTTGGCGTTAAGGGTGTCGAAAACGGTTTCAATCAGGATCAGATCCGCACCACCTTCCACCAGCGCTTTGGTGGACTCTCGATAAGCCGCCACCAGCCCGTCAAAAGTGATATTACGAAATGCCGGATCGTTGACGTCCGGAGAAATAGACGCCGTGCGGTTGGTTGGGCCGAGAACACCGGCAACGTAGCGCGGTTTCTCCGGGGTGCGCGCGGTCCACTCATCAGCACAGGCGCGCGCCAGTTTCGCCGCCGCAAAGTTGATTTCCGCCGACAGGGATTCCATCTGGTAATCCGCCATCGCAATGGTCGTGGAGTTGAAGGTGTTGGTTTCGATGATATCCGCGCCCGCTTCAAAGTAGGCGTTGTGGATAGCGGCGATCACTTCCGGTTTACTGAGTACCAGCAGGTCGTTGTTGCCTTTGAGGTCGCATGGCCAGTCGGCAAAGCGTTCACCACGAAAATCGGCTTCGTTCAGTCGATAGCTCTGGATCATGGTGCCCATACCGCCGTCCAGCACCAGAATACGTTCATTTAACTGCGCACGCAGTTGTTCCACTTTGCTGCTCACACTTGCTCCCGACACGCTCAACCCAGATTTAATAAAAATTCAACAAACCATACTGGCATAAACGCATCTGTGGTAAAAGCGACCACCACGCAACATGAGATTTGTTCAACATTAACTCATCGGATCAGTTCAGCAACTATTGCATTAGCTAACAATAAAAATGAAAATGATTTCCACGATACAGAAAAAGGAGACTGTCATGGTCGCACCCATTCCCGCGAAACGCGGCAGAAAACCCGCCGTTGCCACCGCACCAGCGACTGGACAGGTTCAGTCTTTAACGCGTGGCCTGAAATTACTGGAGTGGATTGCCGAATCCAATGGCAGTGTGGCACTCACGGAACTGGCGCAACAAGCCGGGTTACCCAATTCCACGACCCACCGCCTGCTAACCACGATGCAACAGCAGGGTTTCGTGCGTCAGGTTGGCGAACTGGGACACTGGGCAATCGGCGCACATGCCTTTATGGTCGGCAGCAGCTTTCTCCAGAGCCGTAATTTGTTAGCAATTGTTCACCCTATCCTGCGCAATCTAATGGAAGAGTCTGGCGAAACGGTCAATATGGCGGTGCTTGATCAAAGCGATCACGAAGCGATTATTATCGACCAGGTACAGTGTACCCACCTGATGCGAATGTCCGCGCCTATCGGCGGTAAATTGCCGATGCACGCTTCCGGTGCGGGTAAAGCCTTTTTAGCCCAACTGAGCGAAGAACAGGTGACGAAGCTGCTGCACCGCAAAGGGTTACATGCCTATACCCACGCAACGCTGGTGTCTCCTGTGCATTTAAAAGAAGATCTCGCCCAAACGCGCAAACGGGGTTATTCATTTGACGATGAGGAACATGCGCTGGGGCTACGTTGCCTTGCAGCGTGTATTTTCGATGAGCACCGCGAACCGTTTGCCGCAATTTCAATTTCCGGACCGATTTCACGTATTACCGATGACCGCGTGACCGAGTTTGGCGCAATGGTGATTAAAGCGGCGAAGGAAGTGACGCTGGCGTACGGTGGAATGCGCTGACTTTTTTCTGGCGGGCAGAGGCAATATTCTGCCCGTCATATCTGAGTGGCAATAGAATAAGGGTGTCTGTTAATCGCATTGACGCCAAAATAACTTATTGTCATACACTTCGCACACTTTTATTAACTCAGCATTATTTTTAAACATCAAACCACTTAATTATTAACAAAATCGCAAGATCTCATTACGCCGAAACTTTTACGGTTTCATTATGAGATTGAGCGATTTATGATATTTCTTTACTTGTAATCATATTAAATTTTTTCACTGTTCTGATAATTAAAATTCAAGACATCAATAAACAATGAGATATTTAAATGATTACTCGTATCCCTCGTAGTTCTTTCTCTGCAAATATTAATAATACAGCCCAGACAAATGAACACCAAACCCTGAGTGAATTGTTTTATAAAGAACTCGAGGATAAATTTTCTGGCAAGGAGCTGGCGACGCCTCTATTAAAAAGCTTCTCAGAGAACTGTAGACAAAATGGTCGTCATATCTTTAGCAACAAGGATTTTGTCATTAAATTTTCCACGTCCGTCTTACAAGCTGATAAGAAAGAAATTACGATAATTAATAAAAACGAAAACACGACACTTACTCAAACCATTGCCCCAATATTTGAAGAATACCTAATGGAAATTTTACCTCAACGCTCAGACACTCTTGATAAACAAGAATTAAACCTAAAATCAGATAGAAAAGAAAAAGAATTCCCAAGAATTAAACTTAATGGTCAATGTTATTTTCCGGGGCGACCCCAAAACCGTATAGTATGCCGACACATTGCTGCACAATATATTAATGATATTTATCAGAATGTTGATTACAAACCCCATCAAGATGATTACTCTTCAGCTGAAAAATTTCTCACGCACTTCAACAAAAAATGCAAAAACCAGACTTTGGCGTTGGTTTCCAGCCGTCCTGAGGGGCGTTACGTTGCTGCCTGTGGTGATTTCGGGCTAGTTATGAAGGCATATTTCGACAAGATGGAATCAAATGGCATCAGTGTTATGCCAGCCATATTATTGGTGGATAACCATGCTTTGACGGCGCGGCTAAGAATAAAGAACACAACTGAAGGATGTACCCATTACGTGGTTTCGGTTTATGATCCTAATGTCACTAACGATAAAATAAGAATTATGAGCGAAAGCAAAGAGGATATTAAACACTATTCTCTGATGGATTTTATGAATGTAGATTATAGCCTCCTGAAATGGTCAAATGATCATATTATTAACCAATCTGTTGCAATAATTCCAGCACTTCCGAAAGAACAGCTATTGATGTTAAAAGGATCTGTGGATGAAATAACCCCTCCATTATCACCTGCAACGATGAATTTGCTAATGGCAATTGGTCAGAATCACCAACTTACGCAACTGATGATTCAACTCCAGAAAATGCCAGAACTACATAGAACAGAAATGTTGACTGCCTATAATAGTGGACATATGAACGTTATTAATACTATTTTTAACGCATTACCCACTCTTTTTAATACGTTTAAATTCGATAAAAAAAATATGAAGCCCCTCCTCCTGGCAAATAATTCTAATGAATATCCCGGTTTGTTTTCAGCGATACAGCATAAACAACAAAACGTTGTAGAGACGGTTTATCTTGCTTTATCTGACCATGCACGCCTGTTTGGATTTACCGCTGAAGATATTATGGATTTTTGGCAACACAAAGCCCCACAAAAATACTCTGCCTTTGAGTTGGCTTTTGAATTGGGTCACCGGGTTATTGCTGAATTAATCCTTAATACATTAAATAAGATGGCTGAAAGCTTTGGCTTTACGGATAACCCTCGATACATTGCGGAGAAAAATTATATGGAAGCTTTACTCAAAAAAGCATCTCCCCATACCGTACGCTAAATCTTTGCCTGCGCCGATACGCATAAACATCTTCCACATGCCCTTCACGTATGCGGTTTTGTAGTGCGCGCCAGTAATCAGCGCGGAACAGGTCGGCGTGCATCTCTTCAAACAGCGGACCAATACGCGGGTCGGCGCATAGCCAGTGGCGAAACTCTTCCGGGAAAACATCGCCCGGCGAGACGCTGTACCACGGTTCGCTGGCAAGTTCGTCTTCCGGATAGCGCGGCGGCGGGATGTCGCGGAAATTCACTTCCGTCATGTAGCAAATTTCATCGTAATCATAAAAAACCACACGCCCGTGACGGGTGACACCGAAGTTTTTAAACAGCATGTCGCCAGGAAAAATGTTAGCAGCGGCAAGCTGGCGAATAGCGTTACCGTATTCTTCAATGGCGTCGCGCAACTGCTGACCTTCCACTTGTTCCAGCCAGATATTGAGCGGCACCATCCGCCGCTCGATATAGAGATGGCGAATTACAATCTGCTCACCAAGATCGGTGATTTTTTCCGCTGCTTCCTGGAGCAGTAATTCCATTAATGCCGGGGAAATATGCCGCTTCTCCAGCACAAAGTTTTCAAACTCCTGGGTGTCCGCCATTCGGCCCACACGGTCGTGCTCTTTCACCAGTTGATAGCAGGCACGAACGTGAGCGGCAGACATCTCTTTCTGCGGCGCGAACTTGTCTTTGATGACTTTGAATACCCGATCAAAGCCCGGCAGCGTAAATACCAACATCACCATTCCACGAATACCCGGCGCTTCAATGAACTGCTCATTACAGCCCTGTAGATAAACGAGATATTCGCGGTAGCTTTCGGTTTTGGCGTGCTTCTGGCAGCCGATAGCCATATACAATTCAGCAGTGGTTTTACCTGGCAGAATTTCCCGTAGCCACTCGACCAGCGCTGCGGGCAGCGGTGCATAAACCATAAAATAAGAACGCGCAAAGCCAAAAACAATGCTCGCTTCGGCGGTCGTCGTCAGGCAGGTATCAATAAATAACTCGCCGTCGTCCGTCTGGTGGATCGGCAGTAAGAAGGGCAACGTGCCGGAAGGCGTGATCAGTTTGCCCACCAGCCAGGCGGCTTTATTGCGGTAAAACAGTTCGTTCGCCACCTGTAAATGACTTTCCGCGAGGTTGTCTGTCCCCAGCGTTTCCGTCAGATGGCGAATGATGTAATGAATGTCACGGCTTTTATTCTGCCAGCGCAGGCGCAGCGGCAGGTCGCTGATAACGCGCATCAGTAGAGATTCCCAGCCGTGATCGGGGTGAAAGTCTTTCGCCAGCGGGCGGGGAATGGTACGAAAGCGGCGCTCTGGCTGAGAGCTAAAGATAAAAAGCCGCTCGGGAGTAAGCGAGCGGTGGTCAAATAACCGACAGTACACGGAGTTAAAAAAGCTTTCCGCAATCTCGAAGCGCGGGTAATCCGGCAACAGCCGCGTGTAATGCTCTTTAACGCGCAGTAAAAATGCCGCGTCCGTACTTTGGCCGTTAGTAATGCAGCGCAGTTGCTCCACGACCAGACCAACGTGATGATCGTAAAGATGGATACGGTTTTTCATCGCCTGCTGGACAGCATGCCAGTCGGCCTGTTCGAAACGCTGCTGCGCCCCGGAAGTCACTTCGAGGAATCGACCATACTGAGCGTCGAAGCCTTGCAAAATGGTTTGAGCAATCAGTAATTCCAGGCCACGCGGCATTTAGCGCCCTCATCAGGAGCAGAGAATTGCCGGATGCGGCGTAAACGCCTTATCCAGCCTACGTTCGGCAACGGTTGTAGGCATGATAAGACGCGCAAGCGTCGCATCAGGCATCGTGCACCGATTGCCGGATGCGGCGTAAACGCCTTATCCGGCCTACGTTCGGCAACGGCTGTAGGCATGATAAGACGCGCAAGCGTCGCATCAGGCATCGTGCACCGATTGCCGGATGCGGCGTGAACGCCTTATCCGGCCTACAGTCAGCAACGGTTGTTGTTGCTTAGAACTGCGATTCTTCAGTGGAGCCGGTCAGCGCGGTGACTGAAGACGTGCCGCCCTGAATAATAGTCGTCACTTTATCGAAGTAACCTGTACCCACTTCCTGCTGGTGAGATACGAAGGTATAGCCATCTTTCGCGGCGGCAAATTCCGGCTGCTGCACTTTCTCAACGTAGTGCTTCATACCCTCGCCCTGGGCATAGGCGTTTGCCAGGTCAAACATGTTGAACCACATGCTGTGGATACCTGCCAGGGTGATGAACTGGAACTTGTAGCCCATATCCGACAGCTGCTGCTGGAAGCTGGCAATAGTTTTGTCGTCGAGGTTTTTCTGCCAGTTGAACGACGGCGAGCAGTTATAAGCCAGCAGTTTGCCCGGATATTTCGCGTGGATAGCTTGTGCAAAGCGACGCGCCAGTTCCAGATCCGGCGTGGAGGTTTCACACCAGACCAGGTCAGCATATGGCGCATACGCCAGGCCACGGCTGATCGCTTGCTCAATGCCCGCATGAGTACGGAAGAAGCCTTCACTGGTACGCTCGCCAGTAATAAATTCACTGTCATACGGGTCGCAATCGGAGGTAATCAGATCCGCCGCATCGGCATCGGTACGAGCAACCAGCAGGGTTGGAACGCCCGTCACGTCAGCTGCAAGACGCGCCGCGACCAGTTTCTGAATAGCTTCCTGAGTTGGCACCAAAACTTTGCCGCCCATGTGACCGCATTTCTTCACTGACGCCAGCTGATCTTCGAAGTGAACTGCCGCTGCACCGGCTTCAATCATCGCTTTCATCAGTTCAAAGGCATTCAGGACACCGCCAAAACCGGCTTCCGCATCGGCAACGATCGGCAGGAAGTAATCGACATAGCGCGGATCGCCCGGCTCAATGCCTGCGGACCATTGGATCTGATCGGCACGACGGAAGGTGTTGTTGATCCGCTCCACCACAGCTGGCACCGAGTTTGCCGGATAGAGCGACTGATCCGGATACATGCTGGCCGCCAGGTTAGCGTCCGCCGCTACCTGCCATCCCGACAGATAGACTGCTTCAATACCCGCTTTCGCCTGTTGCAGCGCCTGACCGCCAGTCAGTGCACCGAGGCTGTTGATGTAGCCTTTTTTCGACTCGCCATGCAGCAGACGCCACATTTTCGCCGCGCCCAGTTGCGCCAGGGTGCATTCAGGATTGACTGAACCGCGTAATTTCACCACATCTTCCGCGCTGTATGGGCGAGTAATGCCTTCCCAACGCGGTTGAGTCCACTCTTTCTGTAATTCTTCAATTTGTTGTGTACGGGTTTTCATGTGCAGATGCTCCATAGTTATGTGGTGGTTTACGCTAACAGGCGGTAGCCTGGCAGGGTCAGGAAATCAATTAACTCATCGGAAGTGGTGATCTGTTCCATCAAGCGTGCGGCATCGTCAAAACGCCCCTGGGAGAAACGTTCTTCGCCCAGTTCGCTGGCAATGACTTTCATCTCTTCACCCAGCATCTGGCGGAACAAGGCTTTGGTCACCGGTTTGCCATTGCTCAACGTTTTTTGATGATGGATCCACTGCCAGATTGAGGTACGGGAAATTTCAGCCGTCGCCGCATCTTCCATCAGGCCATAAATCGGCACGCAGCCGTTGCCGGAGATCCATGCTTCGATGTACTGCACTGCCACGCGAATGTTGGCGCGCATACCTTCTTCGGTGCGTTCACCATCACAAGGTGCCAGCAGCTGATCGGCAGTAATCGGCACGTCTTGTTCGCGCATCACTTCAAGCTGATTTTTACGGGAGCCGAGAATGTCGTTGAATACCGCCATTGCCGTATCCGCAAGGCCTGGGTGAGCAATCCATGTGCCATCGTGACCGTTATTGGCTTCCAGCGCTTTATCCGCTTTTACTTTGTTGAGCACCTGGTTTTTGCGCTCTTCATCTTTGCTCGGAATAAACGCTGCCATGCCGCCCATCGCAAAAGCACCGCGTTTATGGCAGGTTTTAATCAACAGGCGTGAGTAAGCATTCAGGAATGGTTTATCCATCGTCACTGCCTGTCTGTCTGGCAGGACGCGATCGGGATAGTTTTTCAACGTTTTGATATAGCTGAAGATGTAATCCCAACGACCGCAGTTCAGACCAACAATATGGTCACGCAGCGCGTGAAGGATTTCATCCATCTGGAACACGGCGGGCAGCGTTTCAATCAGCAACGTCGCCTTGATGGTGCCGCGCGGCAGATTAAAGCGATCTTCTGCATAGCTGAAGACTTCGCTCCACCAGGCCGCTTCCTGCCAGGACTGGGTTTTCGGCAGATAGAAATAGGGACCGCTGCCCTTTGCCAACAGTGCCTGATAGTTGTGGAAGAAATAGAGCGCAAAATCAAACAGGCTACCGGGGATTGCCTCACCACGCCAGGTGACATGTTTTTCCGGCAAGTGCAGACCGCGTACCCGACAAATCAAAACCGCTGGATTGGGCTTGAGCTGATAAATTTTGCCTGCTTCATTGGTATAGCTGATGGTGCCGTTAACCGCATCGCGCAGGTTAATTTGCCCGTCGATCACTTTGTTCCAGTCTGGTGCCAGTGAATCTTCGAAATCGGCCATAAAGACTTTCACATTGGCGTTCAGTGCGTTGATCACCATCTTGCGCTCAACCGGGCCAGTTATCTCGACTCGACGATCTTGTAAGTCCGCGGGAATACCACGAATTTTCCAGTCCGTATCGCGAATGGAAGCTGTTTCCGAAATAAAATCAGGCAAAGTTCCGTTATCAATATCTTGCTGCTGCTGAATGCGCGCTGCCAGAAGTTTATTGCGTTGTGGCGTAAAATGCGTCACCAGCTCAGTCAGAAATTCTACCGCTTCGGCAGTAAGAATTTGCTTCTCCTGCTCGCCATACGGCCTTATGAAAGCCAGTTCATCGGTTGTTGTTGCCTGTTCAGTCATCGTGCAGCTCCTCGTCATGGATCCGAAAACTTCCCCACTGTGAACGAAGGATCGTTGTGCGCTTTTCGTTCAGCACAACTAAGACTACTCATTTAAAATGCAAAATCAAAAACAATTTCCATTTTAATTAAAAATACTTGATAACTTATTGATAACAATATGAATAAAATTTATTCACCTCCTGAGGTGCGTTTCGGAAATAAAAAAGGCACCCGAAGGTGCCTGAGGTAAGGTGCTGAATCGCTTAACGATCGACTATCACAGAAGATTAATCCAGCGTTGGATTCATGTGCCGTAGATCGTATGGCGTGATCTGATAGACGTAATAGTTGAGCCAGTTGGTAAACAGCAAATTACCGTGACTACGCCAGCTCGCTCGCGGTGTATTTTGCGGATCATTGTGCGGGAAATAGTTATACGGTACTTCCGGGCCTAGTCCGGCTTCCACATCGCGGAAATATTCCTGCGCCAGCGTTTGCGCATCATATTCGGGATGGCCCGTCACAAAGGCAATGCGCTTATCTTTGCTGGCAAACAGATATGCATCCCCTTCTTCCGTCTCTGCCAGAATTTCCAGATCGGTGTAATCACGAATCAACGCTGCCGGAAAGTCAGCATAGCGCGAATGTGGTGCCAGGAATGAATCATCAAAGCCACGCGTCAGAAGCGCATGAGGATGGAGAATATGATGCTCGTAAACGCCAGAGAGTTTGTCGGTGCGAGTTTGCTTAGGAATGCCGTAGAGGATATTGAGCGCGGCCTGTACCGCCCAGCAGACAAACAGCGTCGAGGTGACGTGATCTTTCGACCACTCCAGCACCTGTTTGATCTGCGGCCAGTAAGCGACATCATTAAACTCCACCAGGCCCAGCGGCGCACCGGTTACAATCAGACCGTCAAAGTTCTGTTCCTGAATATCTTCAAAGTTACAGTAGAAGTTGTTCAGATGCTCTGCGGGCGTGTTGCGCGATTCACGGGAATCGATGCGCAACAGCTGAATATCGACCTGCAAAGGTGAGTTTGAAAGCAGGCGCAGAAACTGATTTTCAGTTTCAATCTTCTTCGGCATCAGGTTAAGGATCAGAACCTTAAGTGGACGAATTTCCTGACCAGACGCACGAGAAGTTGTCATCACAAAGACGTTTTCTTCACGCAAGAAATTGACGGCGGGTAGCTCGTCCGGCACACGAATCGGCATAACCTGATTACCTCACTACATACGCTTATACGTTTAGACATCCAGATAGCTGAAGATAACCAGAAAATTTGCCAATGTCGAGCCTGCATGTTGAAGGTGAGAAAGTTTCAAGGAAAAGACTACGTTAGAATATAAGAATGACTAAAAGGAGAGAAAATGGTTATTAGTATTCGCCGCTCACGGCATGAGGAAGGGGAGGAACTCGTTGCGATTTGGTGTCGATCTGTCGATGCCACCCACGATTTTTTATCAGCAGAGTATCGGGCCGAGCTGGAAGAGCTGGTTCGTTCCTTTCTGCCGGAAGCACCGTTGTGGGTCGCGGTTAATGAACGGGATCAGCCGGTTGGGTTTATGTTGTTAAGTGGGCAGCATATGGATGCGCTGTTTATCGATCCTGATGTGTGCGGCTGCGGCGTGGGTCGGATGCTGGTGGAGCATGCGCTCTCGATGGCACCGGAACTGACAACCAACGTTAATGAGCAAAATGAGCAGGCGGTTGGGTTCTATAAGAAGGTGGGTTTTAAGGTTACGGGACGCTCTGAGGTGGACGATTTGGGGAAACCGTATCCGTTGCTGAATCTGGCGTATGTGGGGGAATAAGCCGCCCCTGCCGTGCCTGCCCAGGCTGGAGAAGACGCGCCAGCGTCGCACCCGGCATTTTTTTCACCAACGCAAAAAGGCCATCGTGACTGATGGCCTTTCGCTTAATTTGATGCCTGGCAGTTCCCTACTCTCGCATGGGGAGACCCCACACTACCATCGGCGCTACGG
>OAVQ01000216.1_pt1 | contig 13288 bp, 8 predicted proteins | sample 1476441 | NCBI WGS metagenome assembly OAVQ01 (sample SAMEA2580104, study PRJEB22360) | human gut metagenome | biome: human gut; feature: human-associated habitat; material: faeces | place: Denmark | collected 2008/2010 | reverse complement strand
GGCTGACGATGGCGGAACTGGGGCTGCGTCTGCCGATAACAGCAGGCCAGTTTTACGGTGTCTGGCAGCACTTTTATGACGATAACTTCTCCGGCACGGATTTCACCACTCACTATGTGGTGCTCGGTTTTCGCTTCAGAGTCGCTGAAGAAGATCTGATACTGCCGGATGAGCAGCATGACGATTACCGCTGGCTGACGCCGGACGCGCTGCTCGCCAGTAACGATGTTCACGCTAACAGCCGCGCCTATTTTCTCGCTGAGAAGCGTGCCGGAGTACCCGGATTATGAAAATACTGGTCTACGGCATTAACTACTCGCCGGAGTTAACCGGTATCGGCAAATACACCGGCGAGATGGTGGAATGGCTGGCGGCACAAGGTCATGAGGTGCGGGTTATTACCGCACCGCCTTACTACCCGCAGTGGCAGGTGGGTGAGAACTATTCCGCCTGGCGCTACAAACGAGAAGAGGGGGCCGCCACGGTGTGGCGCTGCCCGCTGTATGTGCCAAAACAGCCGAGCACCCTGAAACGCCTGTTGCATCTCGGCAGTTTTGCCGTCAGCAGTTTCTTTCCACTGATGGCGCAACGTCGCTGGAAGCCGGATCGCATTATCGGCGTAGTGCCAACGCTGTTTTGCACGCCGGGAATGCGCCTGCTGGCGAAGCTCTCTGGTGCGCGTACCGTGCTGCATATTCAGGATTACGAAGTGGACGCCATGCTGGGGCTGGGCCTTGCCGGAAAAGGCAAAGGCGGCAAAGTGGCACAGCTGGCAACGGCGTTCGAACGTAGCGGACTGCATAACGTCGATAACGTTTCCACGATTTCGCGTTCGATGATGAATAAAGCCATCGAAAAAGGCGTGGCGGCGGATAACGTCATCTTCTTCCCCAACTGGTCGGAAATTGCCCGTTTTCAACATGTTGCAGACGCCGATGTTGATGCCCTTCGTAACCAGCTTGGCCTGCCGGATAACAAAAAAATCATTCTTTACTCCGGCAATATTGGTGAAAAGCAGGGGCTGGAAAACGTTATTGAAGCTGCCGATCGTCTGCGCGATGAACCGCTGATTTTTGCCATTGTCGGGCAGGGCGGCGGCAAAGCGCGGCTGGAAAAAATGGCGCAGCAGCGTGGACTGCGCAACATGCAATTTTTCCCGCTGCAATCGTATGACGCTTTACCCGCACTGCTGAAGATGGGCGATTGCCATCTGGTGGTGCAAAAACGCGGCGCGGCAGATGCCGTATTGCCGTCGAAACTGACCAATATTCTGGCGGTAGGCGGTAACGCGGTGATTACCGCAGAGGCCCACACAGAACTGGGGCAGCTTTGCGAAACCTTTCCGGGCATTGCGGTTTGCGTAGAACCGGAATCGGTCGAGGCGCTGGTGGCGGGGATCCGTCAGGCGCTCCTGCTGCCCAAACACAACACGGTGGCACGTGAATATGCCGAACGCACACTCGATAAAGAGAACGTGTTACGTCAATTTATAAATGATATTCGGGGATAATTATGGCGCAGTCGAAACTCTATCCAGTTGTGATGGCAGGTGGCTCCGGTAGCCGCTTATGGCCGCTTTCCCGCGTACTTTACCCCAAGCAGTTTTTATGCCTGAAAGGCGATCTCACCATGCTGCAAACCACCATCTGCCGCCTGAACGGCGTGGAGTGCGAAAGCCCGGTGGTGATTTGCAATGAGCAGCACCGCTTTATTGTCGCGGAACAGCTGCGTCAACTGAACAAACTCACCGAGAACATTATTCTCGAACCGGCAGGGCGTAACACTGCACCTGCCATTGCACTGGCGGCGCTGGCGGCAAAACGTCATAGCCCGGAGAGCGACCCGTTAATGCTGGTATTGGCGGCGGATCATGTGATTGCCGATGAAGACGCGTTCCGTGCCGCCGTGCGTAATGCCATGCCATATGCCGAAGCGGGCAAGCTGGTGACCTTCGGCATTGTGCCGGATCTACCAGAAACCGGTTATGGCTATATTCGTCGCGGTGAAGTGTCTGCGGGTGAGCAGGATACGGTGGCCTTTGAAGTGGCGCAGTTTGTCGAAAAACCGAATCTGGAAACCGCCCAGGCCTATGTGGCAAGCGGCGAATATTACTGGAACAGCGGTATGTTCCTGTTCCGCGCCGGACGCTATCTCGAAGAACTGAAAAAATATCGCCCGGATATTCTCGATGCCTGTGAAAAAGCGATGAGCGCCGTCGATCCGGATCTTGATTTTATTCGTGTGGATGAAGAAGCGTTTCTCGCCTGCCCGGAAGAGTCGGTGGATTACGCGGTCATGGAACGTACGGCAGATGCTGTTGTGGTGCCGATGGATGCGGGCTGGAGCGATGTTGGTTCCTGGTCTTCATTATGGGAGATCAGCGCCCACACCGCCGAGGGCAACGTTTGCCACGGCGATGTGATTAATCACAAAACTGAAAACAGCTATGTGTACGCCGAATCTGGCCTGGTCACCACCGTCGGGGTGAAAGATCTGGTAGTGGTGCAGACCAAAGATGCGGTGCTGATTGCCGACCGTAACGCGGTGCAGGATGTGAAAAAAGTGGTCGAGCAGATCAAAGCCGATGGTCGCCATGAGCATCGGGTGCATCGCGAAGTGTATCGTCCGTGGGGCAAATATGACTCTATCGACGCGGGCGACCGCTACCAGGTGAAACGCATCACCGTGAAACCGGGCGAGGGCTTGTCGGTACAGATGCACCATCACCGCGCGGAACACTGGGTAGTGGTCGCGGGAACGGCAAAAGTCACCATTGATGGTGATATCAAACTGCTTGGTGAAAACGAGTCCATTTATATTCCGCTAGGGGCGACGCACTGCCTGGAAAATCCGGGGAAAATTCCGCTCGATTTAATTGAAGTGCGCTCCGGCTCTTATCTCGAAGAGGATGATGTGGTGCGCTTCGCGGATCGCTACGGACGGGTGTAAACGTCGCATCAGGCGCTGTTTGTCGGATGCGGCGTGAACGCCTTATCCGACCTACGGTTCGGGTTTGTAGTCCTGATAAGACGCGGCAGCGTCGCATCAGGCAATGAATGCGAAACCGAGATGTAAATAACGACAAAAACAAAATTGGCCGTTTCGGTCAGGGCCAACTATTGCCTGAAAAAGGGTAACGACATGAAAAAATTAACCTGCTTTAAAGCCTATGATATTCGCGGGAAATTAGGCGAAGAACTGAATGAAGATATCGCCTGGCGCATTGGTCGCGCCTATGGCGAATTTCTCAAACCGAAAACCATTGTGTTAGGCGGTGATGTCCGTCTCACCAGCGAAACCTTAAAACTGGCGCTGGCAAAAGGTTTACAGGATGCGGGCGTTGACGTGCTGGATATCGGTATGTCCGGCACCGAAGAGATCTATTTCGCCACGTTCCATCTCGGCGTGGATGGCGGCATTGAAGTCACCGCCAGCCATAATCCGATGGATTATAACGGCATGAAGCTGGTGCGCGAAGGGGCTCGCCCGATCAGCGGTGATACCGGACTGCGCGACGTCCAGCGTCTGGCTGAAGCCAACGACTTTCCTCCCGTCGATGAAACCAAACGCGGTCGCTATCAGCAAATCAACCTGCGTGACGCTTACGTTGATCACCTGTTCGGTTATATCAATGTCAAAAATCTCACGCCGCTCAAGCTGGTGATCAACTCCGGGAATGGCGCAGCGGGTCCGGTGGTGGACGCCATTGAAGCCCGCTTTAAAGCCCTCGGCGCGCCCGTGGAATTAATCAAAGTACACAACACGCCGGACGGCAATTTCCCCAACGGTATTCCTAACCCGCTGCTACCGGAATGTCGCGACGACACCCGCAATGCGGTCATCAAACACGGCGCGGATATGGGCATTGCCTTTGATGGCGATTTTGACCGCTGTTTCCTGTTTGACGAAAAAGGGCAGTTTATCGAGGGCTATTACATTGTCGGCCTGCTGGCAGAAGCATTCCTCGAAAAAAATCCCGGCGCGAAGATCATCCACGATCCACGTCTCTCCTGGAACACCGTTGATGTGGTGACTGCCGCAGGTGGCACGCCGGTAATGTCGAAAACCGGACACGCCTTTATTAAAGAACGTATGCGCAAGGAGGACGCCATCTACGGTGGCGAAATGAGCGCTCACCATTACTTCCGTGATTTCGCTTACTGCGACAGCGGCATGATCCCGTGGCTACTGGTAGCCGAACTGGTGTGCCTGAAAGAGAAAACGCTGGGCGAACTGGTACGCGACCGGATGGTGGCGTTTCCGGCAAGCGGTGAGATCAACAGCAAACTGGCGCAACCCGCTGAGGCGATTAACCGCGTGGAACAGCATTTTAGCCGTGAGGCGCTGGCGGTGGATCGTACCGATGGCATCAGTATGACCTTTGCCGACTGGCGTTTTAACCTGCGCTCCTCCAACACCGAACCGGTGGTGCGGTTGAATGTGGAATCGCGCGGTGATGTGCCGCTGATGGAAGCGCGAACGCGAACTCTGCTGACGTTGCTGAACGAGTAATGTCGGATCTTCCCTTACCCCACTGCGGGTAAGGGGCTAATAACAGGAACAACGATGACAAATCTAAAAAAGCGCGAGCGAGCGAAAACCAATGCATCGTTAATCTCTATGGTGCAACGCTTTTCAGATATCACCATCATGTTTGCCGGACTATGGCTGGTTTGCGAAGTGAGCGGCCTGTCATTCCTCTACATGCACCTGTTGGTGGCACTGATTACGCTGGTGGTGTTCCAGATGCTGGGCGGCATCACCGATTTTTATCGCTCATGGCGCGGTGTTCGGGCAGCGACAGAATTTGCTCTGTTGCTACAAAACTGGACGTTAAGCGTGATTTTCAGCGCCGGACTGGTGGCGTTCAACAATGATTTCGACACGCAACTGAAAATCTGGCTGGCGTGGTATGGGCTGACCAGCATCGGACTGGTGGTTTGCCGTTCATGTATTCGTATTGGGGCGGGCTGGCTGCGTAATCATGGCTATAACAAGCGCATGGTCGCCGTAGCGGGGGATTTAGCCGCCGGACAAATGCTGATGGAGAGCTTCCGTAATCAGCCGTGGTTAGGGTTTGAAGTGGTGGGGGTTTACCACGACCCGAAACCGGGCGGCGTTTCTAACGACTGGGCGGGTAACCTGCAACAGCTGGTCGAGGATGCTAAAGCGGGTAAGATTCATAACGTCTATATCGCGATGCAAATGTGCGACGGCGCGCGAGTGAAAAAACTGGTCCATCAACTGGCGGACACCACCTGTTCGGTGCTGCTGATCCCCGATGTCTTTACCTTCAACATTCTCCATTCACGTCTCGAAGAGATGAACGGCGTTCCGGTGGTGCCGCTGTATGACACGCCGCTTTCCGGGGTTAACCGCCTGCTAAAACGTGCGGAAGACATTGTGCTGGCGACGCTGATCTTGCTGCTGATCTCCCCGGTGCTGTGCTGTATTGCGCTGGCGGTGAAACTCAGTTCACCTGGGCCGGTTATTTTCCGCCAGACTCGCTATGGCATGGATGGCAAGCCGATCAAAGTGTGGAAGTTCCGTTCCATGAAAGTGATGGAGAACGACAAAGTGGTGACTCAGGCGACGCAGAACGATCCGCGCGTCACCAAAGTGGGGAACTTTCTGCGCCGCACCTCGCTGGATGAACTGCCGCAGTTTATCAATGTGCTGACCGGGGGGATGTCGATTGTCGGTCCACGTCCGCACGCAGTAGCGCATAACGAACAGTATCGCCAGCTCATTGAAGGCTACATGCTGCGCCACAAAGTGAAACCGGGCATTACCGGCTGGGCGCAGATTAATGGCTGGCGCGGCGAAACCGACACGCTGGAGAAAATGGAAAAACGCGTCGAGTTCGACCTTGAGTACATCCGCGAATGGAGCGTCTGGTTCGATATCAAAATCGTTTTCCTGACGGTGTTCAAAGGTTTCGTTAACAAAGCGGCATATTGATATGAGCTTACGTGAAAAAACCATCAGCGGCGCGAAGTGGTCGGCGATTGCCACGGTGATCATCATCGGCCTCGGGCTGGTGCAGATGACCGTGCTGGCGCGGATTATCGACAACCACCAGTTCGGCCTGCTGACTGTGTCGCTGGTGATTATCGCGCTGGCAGATACGCTTTCTGACTTCGGTATCGCTAACTCGATTATTCAGCGAAAAGAAATCAGTCACCTTGAACTCACCACGTTGTACTGGCTGAACGTCGGGCTGGGGATCGTGGTGTGCGTGGCGGTGTTTTTGTTGAGTGATCTCATCGGCGACGTGCTGAATAACCCGGACCTGGCACCGTTGATTAAAACATTGTCGCTGGCGTTTGTGGTGATCCCCCACGGGCAACAGTTCCGCGCGTTGATGCAGAAGGAGCTGGAGTTCAACAAAATCGGCATGATCGAAACCAGCGCGGTGCTGGCGGGCTTCACTTTTACGGTGGTTAGCGCCCATTTCTGGCCGCTGGCGATGACCGCGATCCTCGGTTATCTGGTCAATAGTGCGGTGAGAACGCTGCTGTTTGGCTACTTTGGACGCAAAATTTATCGCCCCGGTCTGCATTTCTCGCTGGCGTCGGTGGCACCGAACTTACGCTTTGGTGCCTGGCTGACGGCGGACAGCATCATCAACTATCTCAACACCAACCTTTCAACGCTGGTGCTGGCGCGTATTCTCGGCGCGGGCGTGGCAGGGGGCTACAACCTGGCTTACAACGTGGCCGTTGTGCCGCCGATGAAGCTGAACCCCATCATCACCCGCGTGTTATTTCCGGCATTCGCCAAAATTCAGGACGACACCGAAAAGCTGCGCATTAACTTCTACAAGCTGCTGTCGGTGGTGGGGATTATCAACTTTCCGGCGCTGCTGGGGCTGATGGTGGTGTCGAATAACTTTGTACCACTGGTCTTTGGTGAGAAGTGGAACAGCATTATTCCGGTGCTGCAATTGCTGTGTGTGGTGGGGCTACTGCGCTCCGTGGGTAACCCGATTGGTTCGCTGCTGATGGCGAAAGCGCGGGTCGATATCAGTTTTAAATTCAACGTATTCAAAACCTTTCTGTTTATTCCGGCGATTGTTATTGGTGGGCAGATGGCGGGCGCAATCGGCGTCACGCTCGGTTTCCTGCTGGTGCAGATTATCAACACCATTCTGAGTTACTTCGTGATGATTAAACCGGTGCTCGGTTCCAGTTATCGCCAGTACATCCTGAGTTTGTGGCTGCCGTTTTTTCTCTCGCTGCCGACGCTGGTGGTTAGTTATGCGCTGGGCATTGTGCTGAAAGGGCAACTGGCGCTGGGGATGCTGCTGGCGGTGCAAATAGCCGCGGGCGTGCTGGCGTTTGTGGTGATGATTGTGCTGTCGCGCCATCCGCTGGTGGTGGAAGTGAAGCGTCAGTTTTGTCGCAGCGAAAAAATGAAAATGCTTTTACGGGCGGGGTGAGTTGCTGTTTTCGGTTCCGACAACGGTTGCCGGATGCGGCGTAAAACGCCTTATCCATCCTACGGTTCTGTGCTCGGGTCTTGTAGGCCTGATAAGACGCGTCAGCGTCGCATCAGGCAAAAAGCGGCAACGAACAAAACAAACGCAGCCTCACCTGGCATCAAATTTATGAGGAAAAAATGAAATTACTTATTCTGGGCAACCACACTTGCGGCAACCGCGGCGACAGCGCCATCCTGCGCGGCTTACTTGATGCCATCAACAGCCTCAATCCACACGCCGAAGTGGATGTGATGAGCCGCTATCCGGTCAGTTCTTCCTGGCTGCTCAACCGCCCGGTAATGGGCGATCCGCTGTTCCTGCAAATGAAACAACACAACAGCGCGGCGGGCGTTGTCGGGCGCGTTAAAAAAGTCCTCCGTCGCCGCTACCAGCATCAGGTATTGCTCTCACGCGTCACCGACACTGGCAAGCTGCGCAATATCGCCATCGCCCAGGGATTCACCGACTTCGTGCGCCTGCTGTCAGGTTACGACGCCATTATCCAGGTCGGCGGATCGTTTTTTGTCGATCTCTATGGCGTGCCGCAGTTTGAACATGCACTTTGCACTTTCATGGCGAAAAAGCCGCTGTTTATGATTGGTCACAGCGTCGGTCCCTTCCAGGATGAGCAATTTAACCAACTGGCGAATTACGTTTTTGGTCACTGTGACGCGCTGATCCTACGCGAATCGGTCAGTCTCGAACTGATGAAACGCAGCAATATCACCACTGCAAAAGTGGAAGATGGCGTCGATACCGCGTGGCTGGTCGATCACCACACAGAAGATTTCACCGCCAGCTATGCCGTCCAACACTGGCTGGACGTTGCCGCACAACAGAAAACGGTGGCAATTACCCTGCGCGAACTGGCACCGTTCGACAAACGTCTCGGCACCACTCAACAAGCGTATGAAAAAGCCTTTGCCGGGGTGGTCAATCGCATTCTCGATGAAGGGTATCAGGTCATTGCGCTCTCCACCTGTACGGGCATCGACAGCTATAACAAAGACGACCGCATGGTGGCGCTCAATCTTCGCCAGCACATCAGCGATCCTGCCCGTTACCACGTGGTGATGGATGAACTCAACGATCTGGAAATGGGCAAAATTCTCGGTGCCTGTGAACTCACCGTCGGTACGCGCCTGCACTCTGCCATTATCTCGATGAATTTCTCCACTCCGGCGATTGCCATCAACTATGAACATAAATCCGCTGGGATCATGCAACAGTTGGGACTGCCAGAGATGGCAATTGATATTCGTCATTTATTAGACGGCAGCCTGCAAGCGATGGTTGCGGATACCTTAGGCCAGCTTCCGGCGCTGAACGCACGACTTAACGAAGCTGTCAGTCGTGAGCGTCAGACAGGAATGCAGATGGTACAGTCTGTGCTTGAGCGCATCGGGGAGGTGAAATGAAGGTCGGCTTCTTTTTACTGAAATTCCCGCTGTCTTCGGAAACCTTCGTCCTCAATCAAATTACCGCGTTTATTGATATGGGATTTGAGGTGGAGATTGTCGCGCTGCAAAAAGGCGACACACAAAACACCCACGCGGCATGGACGAACCCCGCCGGGAAGCTGGCGGACGAAATACAACCTTGCCGCCAGAACCCGCTGGTTACAGGACGAACCTACGGGCAAAGTGGCGAAGCTGCGCCACCGCGCCAGCCAGACGTTACGCGGCATTCATCGTAAAAATACCTGGCAGGCGCTCAACCTCAAACGCTATGGTGCCGAGTCGCGGAACCTGATTTTGTCTGCCATTTGCGGCCAGGTCACAACACCATTTTATGCCGATGTCTTTATCGCTCATTTTGGCCCGGCGGGGGTAACCGCAGCAAAACTACGCGAACTGGGTGTCATTCGCGGCAAAATTGCCACTATTTTCCACGGCATTGATATTTCCAGTCGGGAAGTGCTCAAACATTACACTCCCGAATATCAACAACTGTTTCGCCGTGGCGACCTGATGTTACCGATAAGTAATCTGTGGGCCGGAAGGCTGCAAAAAATGGGCTGCCCGAGGGAAAAAATCGCCGTATCGCGCATGGGCGTGGACATGACGCGCTTTAGCCCGCGTCCGGTGAAAGCGCCCGCAACACCGCTGGAAATCATTTCCGTCGCACGTTTAACCGAGAAAAAAGGCCTGCATGTGGCGATTGAAGCCTGCCGGCAGTTGAAAGAGCAGGGCGTGGCATTTCGCTATCGCATCCTCGGCATTGGCCCGTGGGAACGACGCCTGCGCACGCTCATCGAACAATATCAACTGGAAGATGTGGTGGAGATGCCGGGCTTTAAACCGAGCCATGAAGTGAAAGCGATGCTCGACGACGCGGATGTCTTCCTGTTGCCATCGGTTACAGGTGCGGATGGTGATATGGAAGGTATTCCGGTGGCGCTAATGGAAGCAATGGCGGTCGGCATTCCGGTTGTTTCAACTCTGCATAGCGGAATACCAGAACTGGTTGAGGCCGATAAATCCGGCTGGCTGGTGCCTGAGAACGATGCTCGCGCACTGGCGCAACGACTGGCGGCGTTTAGCCAACTGGACACCGACGAACTGGCTCCGGTCGTCAAACGTGCGCGCGAAAAAGTCGAACACGATTTTAACCAGCAGGTGATTAACCGAGAACTCGCCAGCTTGTTGCAGGCTTTATAGAGGAGAACGTATGCCATTTAAAAAAATCTCCCGACGCACCTTCCTGACGGCAAGCTCGGCGCTTGCCTTCCTCCATACCCCTTTCGCTCGCGCACTTCCCGCCCGACAAAGCGTTAACATTAACGACTACAACCCACACGACTGGATCGCCTCATTTAAACAAGCCTTCGGCGAAGGGCAAACGGTCGTCGTGCCTGCCGGATTGGTTTGCGACAATATCAACACCGGCATCTTCATTCCTGCTGGCAAAACGTTACACATCCTTGGAAGCCTGCGCGGCAATGGCAAAGGGCGATTTGTCTTACAGGACGGCAGCCAGGTGACAGGGGGGGAGGGCGGCAGTATGCATAACATCACCCTGGATGTGCGCGGCTCTGACTGCACCATCAAAGGGCTGACTATGAGCGGCTTTGGCCCGGTAACGCAGATTTATATCGGCGGCAAAAACAAACGGGTCATGCGTAACCTGACCATCGATAACCTCACTGTCAGCCACGCTAATTACGCCATCTTACGCCAGGGATTTCATAATCAGATTATCGGTGCAAACATCACCAACTGTAAGTTCAGCGACTTACAGGGCGACGCCATTGAATGGAACGTGGCGATTAACGACCGTGATATTTTGATCTCCGACCATGTCATCGAGCGCATCAACTGTACTAATGGCAAAATCAACTGGGGCATCGGCATAGGCCTTGCGGGAAGCACTTACGATAATAATTACCCAGAAGATCAGGCAGTGAAAAACTTTGTCGTGGCGAATATCACGGGATCGGATTGTCGGCAGTTGATCCATGTTGAAAATGGTAAACATTTTGTTATTCGTAATATCAAAGCCCGCAATATCACGCCGGATTTCAGTAAGAAAGCAGGCATTGATAACGCGACAGTTGCTATTTACGGTTGTGACAATTTCGTGATTGATAATATTGAAATGATTAATAGCGCCGGGATGTTAATCGGCTATGGGGTAATTAAAGGCAAATATCTCTCGATACCGCAAAATTTCCGAGTGAATAATATTCAACTGGATAACACCCATCTTGCTTATAAATTGCGCGGCATTCAAATCTCCGCCGGGAATGCTGTCTCCTTTGTGGCGCTGACTAACATTGAGATGAAGCGTGCCTCGCTTGAGCTACACAATAAACCGCAACATCTTTTTATGCGAAATATCAAGGTGATGCAGGAATCCTCAGTTGGACCCGCATTGAGCATGAACTTTGACATGCGCAAAGACGTTCGCGGCGTCTTTATGGCGAAAAAAGAAACACTGCTATCTCTTGCAAATGTTCATGCGGTGAATGAAAGAGGACAAAGCTCCGTCGATATCGACAGGATTAATCACCATATTGTTAATGTGGAAAAGATTAACTTTAGATTGCCAGAACGGAGGGAGTAGATTTGCGACCATTCCTGGAAAAATGGAGCCATACTTAGGAACAATGCTACTGCAATCCACAACGAAGCGGCGTAACATCACAAGTAATTCAGTAATCAATTCAGGGTAATTGATGCTGGCGAAAAAAATCGAACAAGCTATAATTCAGCAACCATTTTACAGGTGGATGAAATAATGACGAATTTAAAAGCAGTTATTCCTGTAGCGGGTCTTGGGATGCATATGTTGCCTGCCACTAAGGCGATTCCCAAAGAGATGCTACCGATCGTCGACAAGCCAATGATTCAGTACATTGTTGACGAGATTGTGGCTGCAGGGATCAAAGAAATCCTCCTGGTAACTCACGCGTCCAAGAACGCGGTCGAAAACCACTTCGACACCTCATATGAATTAGAATCTCTCCTTGAGCAGCGCGTGAAGCGTCAACTGCTTGCGGAAGTGCAGTCCATCTGTCCACCGGGCGTGACCATTATGAACGTGCGTCAGGGCGAACCTTTAGGTTTAGGCCACTCCATTTTATGTGCACGACCTGCCATTGGTGACAATCCATTTGTCGTGGTGCTGCCAGACGTTGTGATCGACGACGCCAGCGCCGACCCGCTGCGCTACAACCTTGCTGCCATGATTGCGCGCTTCAACGAAACGGGCCGCAGCCAGGTGCTGGCAAAACGTATGCCGGGTGACCTCTCTGAATACTCTGTTATTCAGACCAAAGAACCACTGGATCGTGAAGGTAAAGTCAGCCGCATTGTTGAATTTATCGAAAAACCGGATCAGCCGCAGACGCTGGACTCAGACATCATGGCCGTTGGTCGCTATGTGCTTTCTGCAGATATTTGGCCGGAACTAGAACGCACTCAGCCTGGTGCATGGGGGCGTATTCAGCTGACTGATGCCATCGCTGAACTGGCGAAAAAACAGTCCGTTGATGCCATGCTGATGACAGGTGACAGCTACGACTGCGGTAAAAAAATGGGTTATATGCAGGCATTTGTGAAGTATGGACTACGCAACCTGAAAGAAGGGGCGAAGTTCCGTAAAGGGATTGAGAATCTGTTAAGCGAATAATGAAAATCTGACCGGATGTAACGGTTGATAAGAAAATTATAACGGCAGTGAAGATTCGTGGCGAAAGTAATTTGTTGCGAATATTCCTGCCGTTGTTTTATATAAACAATCAGAATAACAACGAGTTAGCAATAGGATTTTAGTCAAAGTTTTCCAGGATTTTCCTTGTTTCCAGAGCGGATTGGTAAGACAATTAGCGTTTGAATTTATGAGGGCTTTGCGGGGTTAGATGCAGAGTTCGTGACATCCATTGAGAATCTACGCAGTGCACTGGTAGCTGTTAAGCCAGGGGCGGTAGCGTGTCTTTGGCTATTTAAATGAACCATTCGATTTTTTTTAATAAGATAAAAAAATATCTTACAAATTCTCTCTGGATTCTAAGCGAGAATTTGTTAAGGTTAATAACACGTTTTTTTGTTGGTATATATGTAGCAAGATATTTGGGGCCTGGCGAGTTTGGTGCCTATAATTATTCTTTATCTATATTAACGATAATGACACCTTTTTTGAAATTAGGTATAGATAATATCCTAGTAAAGGAATTTGTAAATAACAAAGAATCATCTGAAACACTTATTAGTACATCATTTGTAATGAAAAGTGTAGCTGGAATTATATTGACAGGACTCCTCTTGGTTGGTTATGCAATAGCTCCTTCGGAAAATGCATTAT
>OAVQ01000192.1_pt1 | contig 14980 bp, 12 predicted proteins | sample 1476441 | NCBI WGS metagenome assembly OAVQ01 (sample SAMEA2580104, study PRJEB22360) | human gut metagenome | biome: human gut; feature: human-associated habitat; material: faeces | place: Denmark | collected 2008/2010 | reverse complement strand
GCCGGTACAGCACGCTATCCATGCAGGCGGCGAGTGGATCGTTTCTGCGGGCGCGCTGGGTTCCGGTATCTTTGGTTTCATCAACCGTCTGCTGATCCCAACCGGTCTGCATCAGGTGCTGAACACCATCGCCTGGTTCCAGATTGGTGAATTCACCAACGCGGCGGGTACGGTTTTCCACGGCGACATCAACCGTTTCTACGCTGGTGACGGCACCGCGGGGATGTTCATGTCCGGCTTCTTCCCGATCATGATGTTCGGTCTGCCGGGTGCGGCGCTGGCGATGTACTTCGCAGCACCGAAAGAGCGTCGTCCGATGGTTGGCGGGATGCTGCTTTCTGTTGCTGTTACTGCGTTCCTGACCGGTGTGACTGAGCCGCTGGAATTCCTGTTCATGTTCCTTGCGCCGCTGCTGTACCTCCTGCACGCACTGCTGACCGGTATCAGCCTGTTTGTGGCAACGCTGCTGGGTATCCATGCCGGCTTCTCTTTCTCTGCGGGGGCTATCGACTACGCGTTGATGTATAACCTGCCGGCCGCCAGCCAGAACGTCTGGATGCTGCTGGTGATGGGCGTTATCTTCTTCGCTATCTACTTCGTGGTGTTCAGTTTGGTTATCCGCATGTTCAACCTGAAAACGCCGGGTCGTGAAGATAAAGAAGACGAGATCGTAACTGAAGAAGCCAACAGCAACACGGAAGAAGGTCTGACTCAACTGGCGACCAACTATATTGCTGCCGTTGGCGGTACTGACAACCTGAAAGCCATTGACGCCTGTATTACCCGTCTGCGCCTGACTGTGGCAGACTCTGCCCGCGTTAACGATACGATGTGTAAACGTCTGGGTGCTTCTGGGGTAGTAAAACTGAACAAACAGACTATTCAGGTGATTGTTGGCGCGAAAGCAGAATCCATCGGCGATGCGATGAAGAAAGTCGTTGCCCGCGGTCCGGTAGCCGCTGCGTCAGCTGAAGCAACTCCGGCAACTGCCGCGCCTGTAGCAAAACCGCAGGCTGTACCAAACGCGGTATCTATCGCGGAGCTGGTATCGCCGATTACCGGTGATGTCGTGGCACTGGATCAGGTTCCTGACGAAGCATTCGCCAGCAAAGCGGTGGGTGACGGTGTGGCGGTGAAACCGACAGATAAAATCGTCGTATCACCAGCCGCAGGGACAATCGTGAAAATCTTCAACACCAACCACGCGTTCTGCCTGGAAACCGAAAAAGGCGCGGAGATTGTCGTCCACATGGGTATCGACACCGTAGCGCTGGAAGGTAAAGGCTTTAAACGTTTGGTGGAAGAGGGCGCGCAGGTAAGCGCAGGGCAACCGATTCTGGAAATGGATCTGGATTACCTGAACGCTAACGCCCGTTCGATGATTAGCCCGGTGGTTTGCAGCAATATCGACGATTTCAGTGGCTTGATCATTAAAGCTCAGGGCCATGTTGTGGCGGGTCAAACACCGTTGTATGAAATCAAAAAGTAATCTGCTTTATGCCTGATGCGACGCTTGAGCGTCGCATCCAACAATGACAAGCGGTGGAGATCTTCTCTGCCGCTTTTTTTTTCATCAATCATCCCCATAATCTCAGTGAGATTTTCGATTTTCACTAACTAACAGTTGTCAGCCTGTCCCGCTTATAAGATCATACGCCGTTATACGTTGTTTACGCTTTGAGGAATCCACGATGAGTGAGGCAGAAGCCCGCCCGACTAACTTTATCCGTCAGATCATCGATGAAGATCTGGCCAGTGGTAAGCACACCACAGTACACACCCGTTTCCCGCCGGAGCCGAATGGCTATCTGCATATTGGGCATGCGAAATCTATCTGCCTGAACTTCGGGATCGCTCAGGACTATAAAGGCCAGTGCAACCTGCGTTTCGACGACACTAACCCGGTAAAAGAAGATATCGAGTATGTCGAGTCGATCAAAAACGACGTAGAGTGGTTAGGTTTTCACTGGTCTGGTAACGTCCGTTACTCCTCCGATTATTTTGATCAGCTTCATGCCTATGCGATCGAACTGATCAATAAAGGCCTGGCGTACGTTGATGAACTGACGCCGGAACAGATCCGCGAATACCGCGGCACCCTGACACAGCCGGGTAAAAACAGCCCGTACCGCGACCGCAGCGTTGAAGAGAACCTGGCGCTGTTCGAGAAAATGCGTACCGGCGGTTTTGAAGAAGGTAAAGCCTGCCTGCGTGCGAAAATCGACATGGCGTCGCCATTTATCGTGATGCGCGATCCGGTGCTGTACCGCATTAAATTTGCTGAACACCACCAGACTGGCAACAAGTGGTGCATCTACCCGATGTACGACTTCACCCACTGCATCAGCGATGCGCTGGAAGGTATTACGCACTCTCTGTGTACGCTTGAGTTCCAGGACAACCGTCGTCTGTACGACTGGGTACTGGACAACATCACCATTCCTGTTCACCCGCGCCAGTACGAATTCTCGCGCCTGAATCTGGAATACACCGTGATGTCCAAGCGTAAGCTGAACCTGCTGGTGACCGACAAGCACGTTGAAGGCTGGGATGACCCGCGTATGCCGACCATTTCCGGTCTGCGTCGTCGTGGTTACACTGCGGCTTCTATTCGTGAGTTCTGCAAACGCATCGGCGTGACCAAGCAGGACAACACCATTGAGATGGCGTCGCTGGAATCCTGCATCCGTGAAGATCTCAACGAAAACGCCCCGCGCGCAATGGCGGTTATCGATCCGGTGAAACTGGTTATCGAAAACTATCAGGGCGAAGGCGAAATGGTCACCATGCCGAACCATCCGAACAAACCGGAAATGGGGAGCCGTCAGGTGCCGTTTAGCGGTGAGATTTGGATCGATCGCGCCGATTTCCGCGAAGAAGCTAACAAGCAGTACAAACGTCTGGTGTTGGGTAAAGAAGTGCGTCTGCGTAATGCTTACGTGATTAAGGCAGAACGCGTCGAGAAAGATGCCGAAGGTAATATCACCACCATCTTCTGTACTTATGACGCCGACACCTTAAGCAAAGATCCGGCAGATGGTCGAAAAGTGAAAGGCGTTATTCACTGGGTGAGCGCGGCACATGCGCTGCCGGTTGAAATCCGTTTGTATGACCGTCTGTTCAGCGTGCCTAACCCAGGTGCTGCGGATGATTTCCTGTCGGTGATTAACCCGGAATCGCTGGTGATCAAACAGGGCTTTGCTGAACCGTCGCTGAAAGATGCGGTAGCGGGTAAAGCATTCCAGTTTGAGCGTGAAGGTTACTTCTGCCTCGACAGCCGCCATTCCACGGCCGAAAAACCGGTATTTAACCGCACCGTTGGGCTGCGTGATACCTGGGCGAAAGTAGGCGAGTAATTTTAAGTTCTACCAGGCCGGGTGAGGCATTTACGTCGCATCCGGCAAGGAACAGACAAACAGTTTCAAACGCTAAATTGCCTGATGCGCTACGCTTATCAGGCCTACATGATCTCTGCAATATATTGAGTTTGCGTGCTTTTGTAGGCCGGATAAGGCGTTCACGCCGCATCCGGCAAGAAATATGCAAACAATCCAAAACGCCGCGTTCAGCGGCGTTTTTTCTGCTTTTCTTCGCGAATTAATTCCGCTTCGCAATTTATCCATAAAATAAATTTAAAATCACAAATCATAATTAAATAAAATGTAACCGCTTTCATCTTGCTGGAAATTCACGCTTTTATTCTTCTGCAAGCCTTTCAACTGCAAACTTAAGCCTTGTAACAAAAATCATCAAAATATGTGCGGTTGCTCATGTTCTTACATTCTGGTTACAGAAAGAGATTGATAATTCGCGTCGCGAAAAATAGTCTGTTCCTGTAGTCAGCGAGACTTTTCTCAACGCTACTTTTTTAATTTTTATTTTTTTCGCTGTTCACCTTTGGTGCAGCAATTTATACGTCAAAGAGGATTAACCCATGCGTACGTTTAGTGGCAAACGTAGTACGCTGGCGCTGGCTATCGCCGGTGTTACAGCAATGTCGGGCTTTATGGCAATGCCGGAGGCTCGCGCCGAAGGATTCATCGACGATTCAACCTTAACCGGCGGTATCTATTACTGGCAGCGTGAACGCGACCGTAAAGATGTTACCGACGGCGACAAATACAAAACCAACCTTTCTCATTCCACCTGGAATGCCAACCTCGATTTTCAGTCTGGTTATGCTGCTGATATGTTCGGCCTTGATATTGCTGCGTTTACGGCGATTGAAATGGCGGAAAACGGCGACAGCTCTCACCCGAACGAAATCGCGTTTTCAAAAAGTAATAAAGCCTATGACGAAGACTGGTCCGGCGACAAAAGCGGTATAAGCCTGTATAAAGCTGCGGCCAAATTTAAATACGGTCCGGTTTGGGCGAGGGCAGGTTACATTCAGCCAACCGGTCAGACGCTGTTAGCGCCGCACTGGAGCTTTATGCCAGGTACTTATCAGGGTGCGGAAGCCGGAGCGAATTTTGATTACGGCGATGCTGGTGCGTTGAGTTTCTCCTACATGTGGACCAACGAATACAAAGCGCCGTGGCATCTGGAAATGGATGAGTTTTATCAGAACGATAAAACCACCAAAGTTGATTATCTGCACTCCCTTGGGGCGAAATACGACTTCAAAAATAACTTCGTACTGGAAGCGGCATTTGGTCAGGCGGAAGGGTATATCGATCAATATTTTGCCAAAGCCAGCTACAAATTTGATATCGCCGGTAGCCCGTTAACCACCAGCTACCAGTTCTACGGTACCCGCGATAAAGTTGACGATCGCAGCGTCAACGATCTTTATGACGGCACCGCCTGGCTGCAAGCGTTGACCTTTGGTTACCGGGCGGCTGACGTAGTGGATTTGCGCCTCGAAGGCACCTGGGTTAAGGCTGACGGTCAGCAGGGATACTTCCTGCAACGTATGACCCCAACCTACGCTTCCTCCAACGGCCGCCTGGATATCTGGTGGGATAACCGTTCCGACTTCAACGCCAACGGCGAAAAAGCGGTCTTCTTCGGTGCGATGTATGACCTGAAAAACTGGAATCTTCCAGGCTTCGCCATCGGCGCTTCCTACGTTTACGCATGGGATGCTAAACCTGCGACCTGGCAGAGCAATCCGGATGCGTACTACGACAAAAACCGGACTATTGAAGAGTCTGCCTACAGCCTGGATGCGGTCTACACCATTCAGGACGGTCGCGCCAAAGGCACGATGTTCAAACTGCACTTCACCGAATACGACAACCACTCTGACATCCCAAGCTGGGGCGGCGGTTACGGTAACATCTTCCAGGATGAGCGTGACGTGAAATTTATGGTAATCGCACCATTCACCATCTTCTGATGCCCGACGCGGCAGGTTTTGTGCCTGCCGCACGTTTGAGGAATTTTCAATGAAAAAACTGATTCTCATCGCCATGATGGCATCGGGGCTGGTAGCTTGTGCGCAATCAACCGCACCACAGGAAGACAGCCGTCTGAAAGAGGCATACAGCGCCTGTATCAACACCGCGCAAGGTTCGCCAGAAAAAATTGAAGCCTGCCAGAGCGTGTTAAACGTGCTGAAGAAAGAGAAACAACATCAGCAGTTTGCCGACCAGGAAAGTGTACGCGTACTGGATTATCAGCAGTGTCTGCGCGCAACGCAAACCGGAAATGATCAGGCGGTGAAAGCCGATTGTGATAAAGTCTGGCAGGAAATACGCAGTAATAACAAATAAGTGAGAGCTGTAACTCTCGCTTTTCTTATTTCCCTTGCATAAAAAAGCCAACCCGCAGGTTGGCTTTTCTCGTTCAGGCTGGCTTATTTGCCTTCGTGCGCGTGCTCATCTTCGCGGCAATCGCCTTCGGCACAGTGACCGTAAAGATAGAGACTGTGGTTAGTCAGGCGAATGCCATGTTTTGCGGCAATTTCACGCTGACGCGCTTCGATGGAATCATCACTAAATTCGATAACCTTGCCGCAGTCGAGGCAAATCAGGTGATCGTGGTGATGTTGCTGTGTCAGTTCAAATACGGATTTACCGCCTTCAAAATTGTGGCGGGTGACGATACCAGCGTCGTCAAACTGGTTCAGTACGCGATATACCGTAGCCAGACCAATTTCTTCACCCATATCGATCAGACGTTTGTATAAATCTTCCGCACTGACGTGATGGTTGTCCGGCTCCTGAAGAACTTCCAGGATTTTTAAACGAGGAAGCGTTACTTTCAGGCCAGCTTTCTTTAGGGCGGTATTGTTATCAGTCATGCGGAATCTGTCCTGTTACTAAGCGGTTCACTTCATTAGAAGAAGTGACAGAATTTGCTCTTGAGATAATGCGTATCATTATAGAATTGCCACGCCTAAATGAAAACCACAAGTCCCTGGCAAATATTGTTAATAAAAACGTGGCACAGCTTACATTTACAACAACAAGGCCACTTGAACACCGGGACATTGTACAGGTACAACAGCAAAAGTTACAAATTTGTAGCAATTATTTTGATTGGCATTATCTATTAATACGGCGTAGACATGAGTCTACGCCGCATCACATCAGGCATTGAGGATTTCGTCGAGATGCAACTCTTCAGAAATCTGTTTAACCCATTTTTCTACACGTTCAGCGGTCAGTTCCGGCTGACGGTCTTCGTCGATAGCCAGACCGACAAAGTGGTCGTCATCTGCCAGACCTTTTGATGCTTCGAAATGATAGCCCGCAGTTGGCCAGTGACCAACGATGGTTGCACCGCGCGGTTCAATGATGTCGCGGATGGTGCCCAATGCGTCGCAGAAATATTCGGCGTAATCTTCCTGGTCACCACAACCAAACAGCGCAACCAGTTTGCCGTTGAAATCAATCTCTTCGAGAGTCGGGAAGAAGTCATCCCAGTCACACTGCGCTTCGCCGTAATACCAGGTTGGGATGCCCAGCAGCAGAATGTCATAAGCTTCCAGATCTTCTTTGCTGCTTTTTGCAATGTCATGGACATCGGCAACGTCTTTACCAAGCTGTTTTTGAATCATTTTTGCGATATTTTCGGTATTACCGGTGTCGCTGCCGAAAAAGATGCCAGTGATAGCCATGAGTGAAATAACCTCTTGAAACTTATTGAAATGGGGGTGGAAAATTGCCCACGGATAAAGGCAATCATAGCAGAACAGGCAGTCTTGCGGAATCAGCAAACGAGCAGGACTGCACACTGTGCTACATGAAAGTGGAAATTTAAACGATGCCCTGACTACGCAGCGCCGCCAGTTGCTGCATTAACATCTCTTCGATCAGTTCGCTACGGCTCATATTGCGCGACTCCGCCAGCTCGTTCAGCGCCTCGACAGCTTCCGCGTTCAGCTTCAGTTCGACACGCTTAAGGCCACGTACTTTGTCGCGTTTTAGCTGGTTGCGTTTATTAATACGCAGCTGTTCATCGCGCGAAAGCGGATTAGTTTTCGGTCGTCCCGGTCGACGCTCGTGCGCGAACAGATCTAATGTCGTACGGTCCGTTTGTTCTTTGGCCATGATCTTGGTGACTTCGGGGGAAACAATCAGCCAGGCCTCTGCCCGGATGGATAGCGCGCCATAATACATCAGCGCGATGAGTCACGCCAACGCCCACGCGCGGAAAGCGACGCGGACGCTGGGTTTTTAATCAGTTGCGTTAATCATTGAGATAGCGACGGATAGCGCGTAATACCGCATCCGGTTTTTCAGCATGGACCCAGTGACCCGCGCCTGCAATCACATGCGCCCGTGCCTGTGGAAATTGTGCCAGTAAATCATCACGGTACTGCTCGCTAACATACGGAGAATTGCCGCCAGGGATAAACAGGGCAGGGTGATCCCATGCCGGGATTTTCTCCCAACCCACAATATGCGGATACTGATCCCACAATACCGGCACGTTAAAGCGCCACTCCCCGTCAACAAAAGATTTCAACAGAAACTGAATCACCCCTTCTTCATTAAGATGCTGGCGCATTATTGCTGCTGCTTGCTGGCGAGTTTGTGCGTCCGATTCACTGACCGCGTTGATAGCCGCAAAAATCTCATCATGACGGCGTACGTGATAGTCGACCGGCGCGATATCGATCGCCACCAGTTTATCGATGCGATCGGGGGCCAGTGCAGTAAGTGCCATTACCGCTTTACCGCCCATGGAGTGACCGATAAATGTTGCTTTGTCGATCTGCTGTGCATCCAGAGTATCAACAAGATCCTGCGCCATCGCCGGGTAATTCATTACCGGATCTCTCGGTGAAAGACCGTGGTTACGCATATCAACCTGGATGATATTGTGATCGTTTACCAGATCGCGAGCCAGTACGCCAAGGTTGTCGAGGCTACCAAACAGACCATGGACAAGAACGATGGGAGAATTATTGTGCTGGTTTTGTGCAGTTTGCGCGCGGATATTCAATTTCATGGCAAAGTTCTTTTTTTCGCGTTGTCGGGTTAGGGTATTATGTTGACCATTGTGCCACAGGGCTGCAACAAATAAGGTTTATTCCGAGTTTTTCTGCAAGCCAGGCTTGACGCTATCCGCTGCCGGGATTTATTCATATACTCCTGGCGACTTGTATTCAGCTAAGACACTGCACTGGATTAAGATGAAAACGATTGAAGTTGATGATGAACTCTACAGCTATATTGCCAGCCACACTAAGCATATCGGCGAGAGCGCATCCGACATTTTACGGCGTATGTTGAAATTTTCCGCCGCATCACAGCCTGCTGCTCCGGTGACGAAAGAGGTTCGCGTTGCGTCACCTGCTATCGTCGAAGCGAAGCCGGTCAAAACGATTAAAGATAAGGTTCGCGCAATGCGTGAACTTCTGCTTTCGGACGAATACGCAGAGCAAAAGCGAGCGGTCAATCGCTTTATGCTGCTGTTGTCTACACTATATTCTCTTGACGCTCAGGCGTTTGCCGAAGCAACGGAATCGTTGCACGGTCGTACACGCGTTTACTTTGCGGCAGATGAACAAACGCTGCTGAAAAATGGTAATCAGACCAAGCCGAAACATGTGCCAGGCACGCCGTATTGGGTGATCACCAACACCAACACCGGCCGTAAATGCAGCATGATCGAACACATCATGCAGTCGATGCAATTCCCGGCGGAATTGATTGAGAAGGTTTGCGGAACTATCTAAAACGTTGCAGACAAAGGACAAAGCAATGGCAATCCACAATCGTGCAGGCCAACCTGCACAACAGAGTGATTTGATTAACGTCGCCCAACTGACGGCGCAATATTATGTACTGAAACCAGAAGCAGGGAATGCGGAGCACGCGGTGAAATTCGGTACTTCCGGTCACCGTGGCAGTGCAGCGCGCCACAGCTTTAACGAGCCGCACATTCTGGCGATCGCTCAGGCAATTGCTGAAGAACGTGCGAAAAACGGCATCACTGGCCCTTGCTATGTGGGTAAAGATACTCACGCCCTGTCCGAGCCTGCGTTCATTTCCGTACTGGAAGTGCTGGCAGCGAACGGAGTAGATGTTATTGTGCAGGAAAACAATGGCTTGCCGTTTCCAATGCCATCCTGGTTCACAATAAAAAAGGTGGCCCGCTGGCAGACGGTATCGTGATTACACCGTCCCATAACCCGCCGGAAGATGGTGGTATCAAGTACAATCCGCCAAATGGTGGCCCGGCTGATACTAACGTCACCAAAGTGGTGGAAGACAGGGCCAACGCACTGATGGCCGATGGCCTGAAAGGCGTGAAGCGTATCTCCCTCGACGAAGCGATGGCATCCGGTCATGTGAAAGAGCAGGATCTGGTGCAGCCGTTCGTGGAAGGGCTGGCCGATATCGTTGATATGGCGGCGATTCAGAAAGCGGGCCTGACGCTGGGCGTTGATCCGTTGGGCGGTTCCGGTATCGAATACTGGAAGCGCATTGGCGAGTATTACAACCTCAACCTGACCATCGTTAACGATCAGGTCGATCAAACCTTCCGCTTTATGCACCTCGATAAAGACGGTGCGATCCGTATGGACTGCTCCTCCGAGTGTGCGATGGCGGGTCTGCTGGCACTGCGTGATAAGTTCGATCTGGCGTTTGCTAACGACCCGGATTATGACCGTCACGGTATCGTCACTCCGGCAGGTTTGATGAATCCGAACCACTACCTGGCGGTGGCGATCAACTACCTGTTCCAGCATCGTCCGCAGTGGGGCAAAGATGTTGCTGTCGGTAAAACGCTGGTTTCTTCTGCGATGATCGACCGTGTGGTCAATGACTTGGGCCGTAAGCTGGTAGAAGTACCGGTAGGTTTCAAATGGTTTGTTGATGGTCTGTTCGACGGCAGCTTCGGCTTTGGCGGCGAAGAGAGCGCAGGGGCTTCCTTCCTGCGTTTCGACGGCACGCCGTGGTCCACCGACAAAGACGGCATCATTATGTGTCTGCTGGCGGCGGAAATCACCGCTGTCACCGGTAAGAACCCGCAGGAACACTACAACGAACTGGCAAAACGCTTTGGTGCGCCGAGCTACAACCGTTTGCAGGCAGCTGCGACTTCCGCACAAAAAGCGGCGCTGTCTAAGCTGTCTCCGGAAATGGTGAGCGCCAGCACCCTGGCAGGTGACCCGATCACCGCGCGCCTGACTGCTGCTCCGGGCAACGGTGCTTCTATTGGCGGTCTGAAAGTGATGACTGACAACGGCTGGTTCGCCGCGCGTCCGTCAGGCACGGAAGACGCATATAAGATCTACTGCGAAAGCTTCCTCGGTGAAGAACATCGCAAGCAGATTGAGAAAGAAGCGGTTGAGATTGTTAGCGAAGTTCTGAAAAACGCGTAAACACATTTAATAAAAAAAGGGCGGTCGCAAGATCGCCCTTTTTTACTTTGCTTTTTTAACCGTGTTTATTTTTCAGTTCAAAGCGTGGTGATACCAGACCATACAGTGTCCAACCAAGGAAGGTCACGATGGAACCGTACAGCATGGCTTCTTCCCCGGATGAGTACAGCGCATAAAAGCTATACATCGCGCCAACAAAAGCAACAAAGTTTGCAACTTTCGCTTTTGAGGGGGGCACATTAGCGACCTTCTGAATAATGACTAATGCCGCCATTGACAGAATATACGGAATGATATTGGTCACCACGGCCAGGTTAACCAGCACGTTGAACTGACTGTTTAGCGACGGGCTAATCGTCATCAGCGCCAACCCGCTCTGGATAATCACAATGGTCAACATTCCCTGCACCGGTGCATCCACTTTGGTTACACGGGAGAAAATTTTAGGGAAGTAGCCTTCATCAGATGAAGATTTAAACACCTGGGCAATGGTGAACTGCCAGCCAAGCAGCGAACCGCAGCAGGACATCACCATCAGCGCCATAATGACTTTACCCACTTCTGGTGTGAACATCTGTGCGAAGGCCAGGCCAAATGGTGCCGTTGAATTTGCCAGCTCCATATTAGGCACAATCCCTGCAATCACGTTGGTGGAGACGATATAAATCACCGCCGCACCTAACGTACCGCCGAGTACCGCGATTGGCACATTACGTTCCGGGTTTTCCACTACATCAGTATTCGCACACGCAGACTCCAGACCGAGAAAAGCCCACAGCGTCATAGCGATGGAAGAACCTACTGCACTGAAGAACGGTGCATGATGCGGATTCCAGGAATCAACGTAAAGCGTCGGGCTAAACCAGAACCAGCCGATAATGCACAGGCCTACCACCGGAATAATGACCCCCCACACGGTAATGCTACTGATTTGCCCGGTAATGCGCGCACCACCAAAGTTAGCCACGGTACAAATCCACAGCACCCCGATGGTCGCAAGACCAATCTGCACTGGCGACAAACTCGCGCCGAGCAGTTCGGTGCCGTAACCAACCGCCGAAATAGCAATCGCGACGTTAGCAATCAGCAGCGAGACGCCGTAGGTATAGTTCGCCATAAAGTTACCGGATTTACCGAAAGCATACTCCGCATAACCGCCCATACCGCCTGATTTACGGCTGAACATACCGCATTTTGCGAATGCCCATGCCAGTGCCATTGAGCCTACGGCTGTCACCAGCCAGGAGATAATTGAAATTGTCCCAACTTCGGCAAGCTTTGTCGGCAGCATGATGATACCGGAGCCCATCATGTTGACCATCGTCAGTATGGTTAACTGAACGACGCCCATTTTGTTCGATTTAGCCTGACTCATAATTTTTCCCCTTTCAACAGGGTGCTTTGCGCATCACGAGGCTTGATGACATAGCACCAAACTTGCTTACGACCATCATGTTCTTCGATATAGACACCCTGAAGCTCCGGTGCAAAACCTGGCAACAGGTTGATCCCTTCTTCCAGAGCGCTGAAGTAACGCAGAACAGCACCACCCCAGATTTCACCCGGAACAACGCACAGCACACCCGGAGGATAAGGAAGCGCACCTTCGGCAGCGATACGGCCTTCTGCATCCGGCAGACGAACCAGCTCCACTTCACCGCGTAAATAGGCGTAGTTGGCTTCTTGCGGATTCATGCTTACGCGTGGGAAGTGTTCCTTACGGAACATCTCTTTTTGCAGTTGTTTCACGTTGTGACGGGCATACAAATCATGCATTTCTTGACACAACTGACGCAGGGTATAACCGGCGTAGCGCTCTTCATGCTGTTTGTAGATGGAAGGCAGCACTTCTGCTAATGGCGCGTCGGACTCAAGCAGTTTTTCGAAGCGTACCAGCAGGGCAACAAGTTGCTGAAGCTTGGCCATATCTTCTGCCGGAGTCAGCAGGAAGAGGATGGAGTTAAGATCGCATTTTTCCGGCACTACGCCATTTTCGCGCAGGAAGTTAGCAAGAATCGTCGCGGGTACACCGAACGCTTCATATTCGCCGTTACGTGCATCAATACCTGGGGTTGTCAGCAACAGTTTGCAAGGATCGACAAAGTATTGATTCTCTGCATAGCCTTCAAAAGAATGCCAGTGTTCCCCTGGTACAAACTGGAAGAAGCGCAGATCAACCGCAATTTGCGCTGTTTCATACGACTGCCAGGGGTTACCATCCACCAGTTCAGGTACGAACGGACGAATATGCTGACAGTTATCGAGGATCAGTTTGCGGGCATTAATGCCATTTACCACACAATCCATCCACATATTACGACCGCTGACACCTTCATGCATTTTGGCGTTGATATCCAGTGCGGCAAACAGCGGATAGAACGGGCTGGTGGAGGCGTGCATCATAAAGGCGTTGTTCATGCGTTTGTGCGGTACATAACGCTGTTGCCCTTTGATGTGGCTGTCTTTTTTATGGATTTGTGAAGTTTGAGAAAAACCAGCCTGCTGTTTATGTACGGATTGCGTAACCAGAATACCCGGATCGTTCTCATTAAGATCCAGCAACAGCGGCGAACAGTCAGCCATCATCGGAATAAACTGTTCATAGCCGACCCATGCGGAGTCAAACAGAATGTAGTCACACAGATGACCAATTTTATCCACCACCTGACGGGCGTTATAAATCGTACCGTCGTAAGTGCCTAGCTGAATAACGGCGAGGCGGAAAGGACGAGCCTCTTTTGCCCGCTGCGGTGCAACTTCTGTAATCAGCTCACGCAGGTAACTTTCTTCAAAACAGTGAGCGTCAATACCACCGATAAAACCATACGGGTTACGTGCGGTTTCCAGATAAACCGGTGTCGCGCCAGCCTGTAGCAACGCACCGTGGTGGTTAGATTTATGGTTATTGCGGTCAAACAACACCAGATCGCCCGGCGTCAGCAATGCGTTTAAGACCACTTTATTAGAAGATGAAGTACCGTTTAAAACGAAATAGGTTTTATCGGCATTAAAGACTTTAGCCGCATGCTGTTGTGCAATACATGGCGCACCTTCATGAATCAGCAGATCGCCCATTGCTACGTCAGCATTACACAAGTCAGAGCGGAAGAGCATTTCGCCAAAGTATTCCACGAACTGATTGCCTGCCGGATGGCGACGGAAAAACTCACCCCCCTGATGACCAGGGCAGTCAAAAGCACTATTGCCCTGATTAACATAATCGACCAGTGCGCGGAAGAAGGGCGGGCGCAGTTGCGTTTCATAATGGCTGGCAGCGGTTTCTAACTGACGTCCATAAAACTCTTTACGTGATTCGCAATGTTCGAAGACACCAGAAATACGTGGCAGATATTCTGCGGGTACACGTTCTTCATTTTCCGTTGCAATAAAAACAGGAATGTCATAGCCAGTAGCGTCTATTTCATCGAGTTTTCCACGTTCAACATCACTGACTGATAAAATAATGGCGGCAACGTCAATATAATTACTTTCGTCTATATTCACGCATGCACGATGAGTGGAAAAACAATCCGGGCAAGAACGACTAACGGCAATTTTTAATTCTGACATTTTGTTCATCTCTTTATTTCAGGTAATAGCAGGTCCTCAATTTCTCAAAGGAGAAATCGATCACGCCGGAAAAAAAGCAAAGCTCCACCGCTGATAAATAAATCAGTAGTTTGCTTTTTGCAGATGCAATAACCCAGACCAGCCCGGTAACTGGCTATACTCGTCATACCTCAAGTTGCAAGTGCTGCGACTCGAATTATTTAGAGTTTAAAAGGGTTAGCAGTATATGAGCACCGAGGAATACAGGTATTAACCTGTAATGCTTAAAGTCAGGGAGACCTGTACGTTGGGGTGCCCTTTAGTCAGAAGACTAGCGGGCATTAAAGAAATGAAAGTCAAAACTATTACGATGGGCAAACTTCATGATATGGGTTGTCCGCCTTATATGAGGCATTAAGCGGTTATTATTTTCCATTTACCTTTACCTCTTGCTGTGTCAGTTGAAGGTAGAGTTATTCTATCCATGAAATGGCTATAATCTGTGAAGAAGATCAACAAAAAACGATCATACCCCAAATAATAAATCATTAATTATGAATAGCGCCATATTAGATGCTGTTTTGTTATTTAAATGTTGTAATTTTGTGTTTTATATTTGCGTTAAGAAATTAAACCTGCCAAATA
>OAVQ01000189.1_pt1 | contig 15304 bp, 17 predicted proteins | sample 1476441 | NCBI WGS metagenome assembly OAVQ01 (sample SAMEA2580104, study PRJEB22360) | human gut metagenome | biome: human gut; feature: human-associated habitat; material: faeces | place: Denmark | collected 2008/2010 | reverse complement strand
TAAGGCGTTTACGCCGCATCCGGCAACATAAAGCGCAATTTGTCAGCAACGTGCCCCCCCGCCACCGGCGGGGGTTTTTCTGCCCGCAATTTACCGGTAACCCCCAAATAACCCCTCATTTCACCCACTAATCGTCCGATTAAAAACCCTGCAGAAACGGATAATCATGCCGATAACTCATATAACGCAGGGCTGTTTATCGTGAATTCACTCTATACCGCTGAAGGTGTAATGGATAAACACTCGCTGTGGCAGCGTTATGTCCCGCTGGTGCGTCACGAAGCATTGCGCCTGCAGGTTCGACTGCCCGCGAGCGTGGAACTTGACGATCTGCTACAGGCGGGCGGCATTGGGTTACTTAATGCCGTCGAACGCTATGACGCCCTACAAGGAACGGCATTTACAACTTACGCAGTGCAGCGTATCCGTGGCGCTATGCTGGATGAACTTCGCAGCCGTGACTGGGTGCCGCGCAGCGTGCGACGCAACGCGCGTGAAGTGGCACAGGCAATAGGGCAACTGGAGCAGGAACTTGGCCGCAACGCCACGGAAACTGAGGTAGCGGAACGTTTAGGGATCGATATTGCCGATTATCGCCAAATGTTGCTCGACACCAATAACAGCCAGCTCTTCTCCTACGATGAGTGGCGCGAAGAGCACGGCGATAGCATCGAACTGGTTACTGATGATCATCAGCGAGAAAACCCGCTACAACAACTGCTGGACAGTAATCTGCGCCAGCGGGTGATGGAAGCCATCGAAACGTTGCCGGAGCGCGAAAAACTGGTATTAACCCTCTATTACCAGGAAGAGCTGAATCTCAAAGAGATTGGCGCGGTGCTGGAGGTCGGGGAATCGCGGGTCAGTCAGTTACACAGCCAGGCCATTAAACGGTTACGCACTAAACTGGGTAAGTTATAACGTCAGTAAATGCCGCACTTTAATTTTGACTACCAGGAGTTCTTAATGATGGTGCAGCACCTGAAAAGACGGCCATTAAGCCGCTATCTTAAAGACTTTAAACACAGCCAGACCCATTGCGCGCATTGCCGTAAATTACTCGACCGCATTACCCTCGTTCGCGACGGCAAAATAGTGAATAAAATCGAGATTTCCCGCCTGGACATGCTGCTTGATGAAAATGGCTGGCAAACGGAACAAAAATCATGGGCGGCATTGTGCCGATTCTGCGGTGATTTACATTGCAAAACGCAGAGTGATTTTTTCGATATTATCGGCTTTAAGCAATTTCTTTTTGAGCAAACTGAAATGAGCCCTGGTACGGTGCGTGAATATGTCGTTCGTCTGCGCCGTTTGGGGAATCATCTACACGAGCAAAATATTTCCCTCGATCCGCTGCAGGACGGTTTCCTTGATGAAATCCTCGCCCCGTGGCTGCCCACCACCAGCACCAACAATTACCGCATCGCATTACGGAAGTATCAACACTATCAGCGTCAAACGTGTACCGGACTTGTGCAGAAATCCTCCAGCCTGCCTGCTTCTGATATATATTAAATAAGAATAAGATGTAGCGGAGTTGTTTTTGTGTTTACAAACAATGGCTCTACACTGCAAACAGACATAACAACATTCGGGGTAAATATGAAATTAGCACATCTGGGACGTCAGGCATTGATGGGTGTGATGGCCGTAGCGCTGGTTGCGGGCATGAGCGTTAAAAGTTTTGCAGATGAAGGTCTGCTTAATAAAGTTAAAGAGCGCGGCACGCTGCTGGTAGGGCTGGAAGGCACTTATCCGCCGTTCAGTTTTCAGGGAGATGACGGCAAATTAACCGGTTTTGAAGTGGAATTTGCCCAACAGCTGGCAAAACATCTTGGCGTTGAGGCGTCACTAAAACCGACCAAATGGGACGGTATGCTGGCGTCGCTGGACTCTAAACGCATTGATGTGGTGATTAATCAGGTCACCATTTCTGACGAGCGCAAGAAAAAATACGATTTCTCTACCCCTTACACCATTTCCGGTATTCAGGCGCTGGTGAAAAAAGGTAACGAAGGCACCATTAAAACGGCTGCTGATCTGAAAGGCAAAAAAGTGGGTGTCGGTCTGGGCACCAACTATGAAGAGTGGCTGCGGCCGGAAGGTCAGGGGGGCGGTGTGCGGACCAAACCATTGCGGCAGAATGTTCAGGGCGTCGATGTGCGTACCTATGATGATGACCCGACCAAATATCAGGATCTGCGCGTAGGCCGTATCGATGCGATCCTCGTTGATCGTCTGGCGGCGCTGGATCTGGTGAAGAAAACCAACGATACGCTGGCAGTAACCGGTGAAGCATTCTCCCGTCAGGAGTCTGGCGTGGCGCTGCGTAAAGGAAATGAAGACCTGCTGAAAGCGGTGAATGATGCAATTGCGGAAATGCAAAAAGACGGCACTCTGCAAGCTCTTTCCGAAAAATGGTTTGGTGCTGATGTGACCAAATAATCAGCATAATGACAAAAAAGGGCGCTTTCACTAGCGCCTTTTTTATTTACGCGTTTTCAGCGTGCATAATAAGAAAATCACAACAACACACATCGGAGGCTGTTATGCCACTGCATAATTTAACCCGTTTTCCACGGTTGGAGTTTATCGGCGCGCCAACGCCGCTCGAATATCTGCCGCGCTTTTCTGATTATCTTGGACGGGAAATTTTCATCAAACGGGATGACGTCACACCCATGGCAATGGGCGGCAATAAATTACGTAAGCTGGAATTTCTCGCGGCAGATGCCCTGCGCGAAGGTGCCGATACGCTGATTACTGCCGGCGCGATCCAGTCTAACCATGTGCGCCAGACTGCCGCAGTCGCGGCGAAACTCGGTCTGCACTGCGTGGCGCTGCTGGAAAATCCTATTGGCACAACCGCAGAAAACTATTTAACCAACGGCAATCGTTTGTTGCTGGATCTGTTCAATACCCAGATTGAAATGTGCGATGCACTGACCGATCCCAATGCCCAACTGGAAGAGCTGGCGACGCGAGTCGAAGCACAAGGCTTTCGCCCGTATGTCATTCCGGTTGGCGGTTCTAATGCTCTTGGCGCGCTAGGTTATGTGGAGAGTGCGCTGGAAATCGCGCAACAGTGTGAAGGGGCGGTTAATATTTCGTCGGTGGTAGTCGCATCGGGCAGTGCCGGAACTCACGCCGGACTGGCTGTTGGGCTGGAACACCTGATGCCTGAAAGCGAACTGATTGGCGTGACCGTGTCGCGTTCCGTTGCCGATCAGTTGCCGAAAGTGGTTAACCTACAACAGGCGATTGCGAAAGAACTGGAGCTGACCGCATCAGCGGAAATTTTACTCTGGGATGACTATTTTGCACCTGGCTACGGCGTGCCGAACGACGAAGGCATGGAAGCAGTGAAATTGCTGGCGCGGCTGGAAGGCATTCTGCTTGATCCTGTGTATACCGGAAAAGCGATGGCGGGGCTGATTGGCGGTATCAGTCAGAAACGCTTCAAAGATGAAGGGCCGATTCTGTTTATTCATACCGGCGGTGCGCCTGCGCTGTTCGCCTATCATCCCCACGTTTAGCTCCGGGAACGCTCATGCAAGAAAGTATACAACTGGTTATTGATTCCTTGCCGTTCCTGTTGAAAGGGGCTGGGTATACGCTGCAACTCAGTATCGGCGGCATGTTTTTTGGCTTACTGCTCGGGTTTATTCTCGCGCTGATGCGCCTGTCGCCAATCTGGCCCGTGCGCTGGCTGGCGCGTTTTTATATCTCTATTTTTCGTGGTACACCGCTCATCGCACAACTGTTTATGATCTATTACGGCCTGCCGCAGTTTGGTATCGAATTAGATCCCATTCCGTCAGCAATGATTGGTCTGTCGCTGAACACTGCCGCCTATGCCGCCGAAACACTGCGCGCCGCCATTTCTTCTATTGATAAAGGTCAGTGGGAAGCAGCTGCCAGTATTGGTATGACGCCATGGCAGACTATGCGTCGCGCGATTTTGCCACAGGCGGCGCGGGGGGCGTTGCCGCCGCTGTCGAACAGCTTTATCAGCCTGGTAAAGGATACGTCGCTGGCCGCGACAATCCAGGTGCCGGAGCTGTTCCGTCAGGCGCAGTTGATTACCTCGCGCACGCTGGAGGTGTTCACCATGTACCTGGCGGCTTCGCTCATCTACTGGATCATGGCGACAGTATTATCGACGTTGCAGAACCATTTTGAGAATCAACTTAATCGCCAGGAGAGAGAACCAAAATGAGTGCCATTGAAGTTAAGAACCTGGTGAAAAAATTTCACGGTCAGACGGTGCTGCACGGTATCGACCTCGAGGTAAAGCCTGGCGAAGTGGTGGCAATTATCGGTCCGAGTGGTTCCGGCAAAACCACGTTGCTACGCAGCATAAATCTGCTGGAACAACCGGAAGCGGGAACGATCACCGTTGGCGATATCACTATTGATACTGCACGTTCATTAAGTCAGCAAAAATCGCTGATTCGCCAGTTGCGTCAGCACGTCGGGTTTGTCTTCCAGAACTTTAATTTGTTTCCGCATCGTACGGTGCTGGAAAACATTATTGAAGGGCCGGTGATCGTCAAAGGCGAACCGAAAGAAGAGGCCACGGCGCGCGCTCGCGAGCTGCTGGCGAAAGTTGGGCTGGCCGGTAAAGAAACCAGCTATCCACGTCGTTTGTCTGGCGGTCAACAGCAGCGTGTTGCGATTGCGCGTGCGCTGGCAATGCATCCTGAGGTGATTTTGTTTGACGAGCCAACGTCAGCGCTGGATCCAGAGCTGGTGGGCGAAGTCCTGAACACAATCCGCCAGCTGGCGCAGGAAAAGCGCACGATGGTGATTGTGACGCACGAAATGAGCTTTGCCCGGGATGTTGCGGACCGGGCGATTTTTATGGACCAGGGGCGGATAGTCGAGCAGGGGGCAGCAAAAGCTGCTGTTGAGGGTTTTTTTGCGGCCCCCCGCCGGCCCCCCCCCCGCCAGTTCCTCGAGAAGTTTCTGCTGCAATAATAAGAAAAAATCAGCCCCGACGATTCACCTGTCGGGGCGGGACGCCATTTCAAGCGTGATAAAACTGCTTAACAAATCAGCATAACTCATTAATAACATAAGAGAATGCGATGGCTTGCAAAAGTAATTCATTGCCTGAATAATATAAATTATATATAAATCTTATTTATGTGATAGTTTGAATTATCATTATAAATGATACTCACTCTCAGGGGCGTTGCGGTTTACTATGCAGGATACGGATTTTTTCAGCTGGCGTCGCACGATGCTGTTGCGTTTTCAGAGGATGGAGGCCGCAGAAGAGGTCTACCATGAAATAGAGCTTCAGGCTCAGCAGCTGGAGTACGATTACTATTCGTTATGTGTTCGCCACCCGGTACCATTCACGCGACCTAAAGTGGCTTTCTACACCAATTACCCTGAGGCGTGGGTTAGTTATTATCAGGCAAAAAACTTTCTCGCAATTGATCCGGTGCTGAACCCTGAAAACTTTAGTCAGGGCCATTTAATGTGGAATGATGACTTATTCAGCGAAGCACAGCCGTTATGGGAAGCCGCGCGCGCACATGGTTTACGCCGCGGTGTCACTCAGTATTTAATGCTGCCAAATCGGGCGTTGGGCTTTTTGTCCTTTTCCCGTTGCAGCGCTCGCGAAATACCCATTCTTAGTGATGAACTGCAATTAAAAATGCAGTTACTGGTGCGCGAAAGTCTGATGGCTCTGATGCGTTTAAATGATGAAATAGTGATGACGCCAGAGATGAATTTCAGCAAGCGCGAAAAAGAAATTCTGAAATGGACGGCGGAAGGGAAGACATCAGCAGAGATAGCGATGATTTTGTCAATCTCTGAGAATACGGTCAATTTCCATCAGAAAAACATGCAGAAAAAAATCAATGCACCAAATAAGACCCAGGTGGCCTGTTACGCGGCCGCTACTGGCTTAATTTGATCGCTTTTCTTTCTGCGTGCCAGATGCAAAAACCGGCTGAAAGGCACGCTCTCAGCCGGTTTTATATTACTGACGGTAGGCTTGTTTAATTTGCTTAACCGTTTTGGAAAATACTGCAGCCTGGGTTTCGTCTTCGATCAGCGCAAGCTGTTTTTCCATCTTTAACATCACGCGGCCCGCGTCAGCTTGTCCCATCGCCTGCAGCATCAGCGTCAGCATCGCTTTCAGGCAGGAGACTTCATTTGCCAGTTCTTGATTATTCTCGGCAGTAGAAAAATCAGGCGTACTCATTTATTTTCCTCGTCATGTTGCAATGAAAATTTGCGGTGAAAAATGTTAAGGCGGCGGAGTATACCATAAGCTTTGCTAAAAATAGCAGTGGTTGTTTTTTGAGCGTGATATCGGCAGTGCTATAAAATACGTTAATATAATGACCAATAAATATTTTTATCATGAATGTTTTTTGCCCGTATTGTTCGGGTTAATTAATGTTACATATTCAGCGGGCTGATTTTCATTTTTGCTGAATAAAGTCAATTTTTGTCACATTTCATCGTAGGGCTTACTGTGAAACGATCCGGTAAGCCGTTGGTGACGGGCGTGACCATAACTGTGGACAATCGAATTGACAAAAACGAGAGAAAAATCGAATACCCACCATTTTTAACGTTTCAAAGTTGCAATAAAAACCGCTAATATACGAATGACTAACTATCAGTAGCGTTATCCCTATTTCTGGAGATATTCCTTTGATCAACGTTCTACTTGTTGATGACCACGAACTGGTGCGCGCAGGGATACGACGCATTCTGGAAGATATAAAGGGTATAAAAGTCGTCGGTGAGGCATCGTGCGGTGAAGACGCCGTTAAGTGGTGCCGGACAAATGCCGTTGACGTGGTGCTAATGGACATGAGTATGCCGGGCATTGGCGGTCTTGAGGCGACGCGTAAAATCGCGCGTTCCACAGCTGATGTCAAAATCATCATGCTTACCGTCCATACAGAAAACCCTTTACCAGCGAAAGTCATGCAGGCCGGTGCTGCGGGCTACCTCAGCAAAGGCGCGGCTCCGCAGGAAGTCGTGAGTGCGATTCGTTCTGTCTATTCAGGGCAGCGTTACATTGCTTCTGACATCGCTCAACAAATGGCGTTAAGCCAGATCGAACCAGAAAAAACAGAAAGCCCATTTGCCAGTTTGTCTGAACGTGAATTGCAGATTATGCTGATGATCACCAAGGGCCAGAAGGTCAATGAGATCTCAGAACAGCTCAATCTCAGTCCGAAAACGGTGAACAGCTACCGCTATCGTATGTTCAGTAAACTAAACATTCATGGCGATGTTGAGCTGACTCACCTGGCAATTCGCCATGGTCTGTGTAATGCGGAGACATTATCAAGTCAGTGAGTGATCAGTTTGACGCAAAAGCGTTTTTAAAAACCGTAACCAGCCAGCCAGGCGTTTATCGCATGTACGATGCTGGTGGTACGGTTATCTATGTCGGCAAAGCGAAAGACCTGAAAAAACGGCTTTCCAGCTATTTCCGTAGCAACCTCGCTTCGCGCAAAACCGAAGCGCTGGTCGCCCAGATCCAGCAAATTGATGTAACGGTTACTCACACAGAAACCGAAGCGCTGTTGCTGGAACACAACTACATCAAACTCTATCAGCCGCGTTACAACGTTTTGCTACGCGATGATAAATCATATCCTTTTATCTTCCTGAGTGGTGATACCCACCCGCGTCTGGCGATGCATCGTGGTGCGAAGCATGCCAAAGGTGAATATTTCGGCCCGTTCCCGAATGGCTATGCCGTACGTGAAACACTGGCGCTACTGCAAAAGATTTTCCCCATTCGCCAGTGCGAAAATAGTGTTTATCGCAATCGCTCGCGTCCGTGTCTGCAATACCAGATAGGGCGCTGTCTGGGACCGTGCGTTGAAGGACTGGTGAGTGAAGAAGAATACGCTCAGCAGGTCGAGTATGTGCGCCTGTTTTTGTCTGGCAAAGATGATCAGGTGCTTACGCAACTCATTAGTCGTATGGAAACTGCCAGCCAGAATCTGGAGTTTGAAGAAGCTGCACGTATTCGCGACCAAATTCAGGCGGTGCGACGCGTCACCGAAAAACAATTCGTTTCCAATACCGGCGACGACCTCGACGTTATTGGTGTGGCGTTCGATGCGGGCATGGCTTGTGTCCACGTATTGTTCATTCGTCAGGGCAAAGTGCTCGGCAGCCGCAGCTATTTCCCGAAAGTGCCTGGCGGTACGGAACTGAGCGAGGTGGTAGAAACCTTCGTAGGCCAGTTCTATTTACAAGGCAGCCAGATGCGCACCTTACCGGGTGAGATCCTGCTCGATTTTAATCTTAGCGATAAAACGCTGCTCGCCGATTCCCTTTCAGAACTGGCGGGACGCAAGATTAATGTTCAAACCAAACCTCGCGGCGATCGGGCGCGTTATCTGAAACTCGCGCGCACCAATGCGGCGACGGCCTTAACCAGCAAACTTTCGCAGCAATCTACCGTTCACCAGCGGCTTACAGCACTTGCCAGTGTGTTGAAATTGCCGGAAGTGAAGCGGATGGAGTGCTTTGACATCAGCCATACCATGGGTGAACAAACCGTCGCTTCCTGTGTGGTGTTTGATGCTAACGGCCCGCTGCGTGCGGAGTATCGGCGCTATAACATTACTGGCATCACGCCGGGCGATGATTATGCGGCGATGAATCAGGTGCTGCGTCGGCGTTATGGTAAAGCCATCGACGACAGTAAGATCCCGGATGTGATACTTATCGACGGCGGCAAAGGCCAGCTTGCGCAGGCGAAAAATGTCTTCGCCGAACTGGATGTCTCATGGGATAAAAATCATCCGCTGCTACTTGGCGTTGCCAAAGGAGCAGATCGTAAGGCTGGGCTGGAAACGCTGTTCTTTGAGCCGGAAGGTGAGGGATTCAGTTTGCCGCCAGATTCTCCCGCGCTGCATGTTATCCAGCATATTCGCGATGAATCACATGATCACGCGATTGGCGGGCACCGTAAAAAACGGGCGAAGGTCAAAAATACCAGTTCCCTGGAAACCATTGAAGGCGTCGGGCCAAAACGCCGGCAAATGTTGTTGAAATATATGGGCGGTTTGCAAGGTTTACGTAACGCCAGCGTCGAGGAAATTGCAAAAGTGCCGGGTATTTCGCAAGGTCTGGCAGAAAAGATCTTCTGGTCGTTGAAACATTGATGTCTCTGTAGCAACATAGGGGTAATCTTACTGACAACAGATAGTTACCCGTCATTATGCAATTTAATATCCCTACGTTGCTTACACTGTTCCGTGTCATCCTTATCCCATTCTTTGTATTGGTCTTTTATCTGCCTGTCACCTGGTCGCCGTTTGCCGCCGCGCTCATTTTCTGCGTCGCGGCGGTGACTGACTGGTTCGATGGTTTTCTGGCACGCCGCTGGAACCAGAGTACCCGGTTTGGTGCTTTCCTTGACCCTGTCGCAGATAAAGTTCTCGTGGCTATCGCCATGGTGCTGGTAACCGAGCATTATCACAGCTGGTGGGTGACCTTACCGGCGGCAACGATGATCGCCCGTGAAATTATTATTTCTGCGCTACGCGAATGGATGGCGGAGTTGGGTAAACGCAGTAGCGTGGCTGTCTCCTGGATTGGGAAAGTGAAAACCACTGCCCAGATGGTGGCGTTGGCCTGGCTGCTGTGGCGTCCGAACATTTGGGTTGAGTACGCCGGTATTGCACTTTTCTTTGTGGCTGCGGTACTGACTCTGTGGTCAATGTTGCAATATTTGAGCGCTGCGCGTGCAGATTTGCTTGAACAGTGATCGTTTCGGCGTAATTTTCAGCAAACAATCAAAAGTGGTGAAAAATATCGTTGACTCATCGCGCCAGGTAAGTAGAATGCAACGCATCGAACGGCGGCACTGATTGCCAGACGATAATAAAATCAAGTGATTAACTGATTGCTTGATGAATGCGGGAATAGCTCAGTTGGTAGAGCACGACCTTGCCAAGGTCGGGGTCGCGAGTTCGAGTCTCGTTTCCCGCTCCAGTTTAAAAGACATCGGCGTCAGCGGATGTCTGGCTGAAAGGCCTGAAGAATTTGGCGCGTTAACAAAGCGGTTATGTAGCGGATTGCAAATCCGTCTAGTCCGGTTCGACTCCGGAACGCGCCTCCACTTTCTTCCCGAGCCCGGATGGTGGAATCGGTAGACACAAGGGATTTAAAATCCCTCGGCGTTCGCGCTGTGCGGGTTCAAGTCCCGCTCCGGGTACCATGGGAAAGATAAGAATAAAATCAAAGCAATAAGCAGTGTCGTGAAACCACCTTCGGGTGGTTTTTTTGTGCCTGCAACTTGTCGTTACACCCTCCTTAATTTTTAATCACCAGCAAAGCCACTCAAAAAGTATCTCTGATACGGACCGGCATGTAAGATAGGTGCTGGCGAGTTGAGATCCACAAGGAAAAGCGTATGAAAACGGGACCGTTAAACGAAAGTGAGTTGGAATGGCTGGACGATATTCTGACCAAATACAACACTGACCACGCCATCCTTGATGTGGCGGAGCTGGACGGTTTATTGACGGCGGTGTTGAGTTCTCCGCAAGAGATTGAACCGGAACAGTGGCTGGTTGCCGTGTGGGGTGGGGCTGACTATGTGCCGCGCTGGGCGTCAGAGAAAGAGATGACGCGCTTTATGAATCTGGCTTTTCAACATATGGCCGATACCGCAGAGCGTCTGAACGAATTCCCGGAGCAGTTTGAGCCGTTATTCGGCTTGCGAGAAGTTGATGGCAGCGAGCTGACGATTGTTGAGGAGTGGTGCTTTGGCTATATGCGGGGCGTGGCACTTTCTGACTGGTCAACGTTGCCCGATTCGTTAAAACCAGCGCTGGAGGCGATTGCGCTGCACGGTACTGAGGAAAACTTCGAGCGGGTAGAGAAAATGTCGCCAGAAGCGTTTGAAGAGAGCGTAGATGCCATTCGACTGGCGGCGCTTGATCTACATGCGTACTGGATGGCGCATCCGCAGGAAAAAGCTGTTCAGCAACCGATCAAAGCAGAAGAGAAACCGGGGCGTAACGATCCTTGCCCGTGCGGTAGTGGTAAGAAATTTAAGCAGTGCTGCCTGCATTAAGAGGTCAAATTGGGTGTCAGCGTTAATTCTGGCACCCAATAAGGAATTTGAGGCTATCTGATCACCCCACTTCTGGTAACAACCCTGCCGCAATCAAAAATTGCACGCCAATCACAGCAATACCACAGAGAAACACCACCACCAGCGCCGGACGACCACCTTTCACCCGGTAACCCGCCTGAGGATTGTGCTTTCTGCTTTGCCAGGTCAACAGCGAAGGGATAATCAATGCCAGTACCGCCAGCGCCACACCGGCGTAACCCAGCGCCATCACAAATCCTCGTGGATAAAACAGTGCAAACGCCAACGGCGGCAGAAAGGTAATTGCACCAGTTTGCAACCGTCCACCAACGGTATTTGAACGCTGAAATAAATCAGCCAGATAATCAAATAAGCCTAACGCAACGCCGAGAAATGACGTGGCGAGGGCTAAATCAGCAAATAAATGCACTGCCAGCTCAACATGCGGAGAGGCCACCATTTCGCGTAATGCCTGTAACAGCCCGTTTAATCCGGCATGATTAGCCAGCAATCCCATAAAGGTTGTTGAATCAATGCTGCCAAGCGTTGCCACCTGCCAGAAAATATATGCCACCAGGGGGATCGCACTACCGGTTATAAACACCCAGCGTAGCTTACGAACGTTGCCATCCATATAGCTGACAATACTCGGCACGCTACCGTGAAAACCAAATGAGGTAAAAATCACCGGGATTGCAGACAGAGCCAGCCCCTGTTGCAACGGCAGGATTAAAAGATTCACTTTGTGAATATGCGGCAGCAGTAGTACCAGCATTACCACCAGAAAAATAATCTTGGCGCTGAACAGAAAACGGTTAAATAAATCGACCAGTGAAGTTCCGACACAAACCACGCCACCGGCAACAAAAGTGAACAACAGCACGCCAGCGGTTGCCGACATTGAAATACCTGTCCAGTCGCTGATGCTGGAGGCCAACAATTCACCGGCACCGCTGATGTATGCCGCAGTCAGAGCATACATTAAGAACATCATACTGAAGCCCGTCAGCCATTGACCGTAGCGTCCCAGATAGCGTTTTGCCAGCGTGCCCAGACCGGTATCTGCCGGAACATGCTGGTACACCTCCAGCAGTAATAGCGCCGTGTAGCACATCAACGCCCAAAGCCCAATCAACAAGATTAACGTAACGCTAAAACCAACACCGGCCGCAGCCAGCGGCATTGCCAGCATGCCTGCGCCAATTGTGGTTCCCGCCACGATAAAAACACTTCCCAGGGTTCTGTTTTTCACGCTTTCTTCTGTCCTGACGATCTTTATGAGTGATATCTGCGGCGCAGGTTAAGGCATAACGGCTGCTTCGTCAAACCGACGTTACATATGGTGTAAATATAAATGTACAATAAAAAGCATTCAGTCCTGCGCTGGCGCAAAGTCTTCATAAGCGGCAATCGCTACGCTAGGCTTTTTTTGAGGAGGGACGATGGACTCTATTCACGGTCATGAAGTGTTAAATATGATGATTGAATCAGGCGAGCAATATACGCATGCCAGTCTGGAAGCTGCGATTAAAGCGCGTTTTGGTGAACAGGCACGTTTTCACACCTGCTCGGCAGAAGGGATGACAGCGGGAGAGCTGGTAGCGTTTCTGGCAGCAAAAGGCAAATTTATACCTTCGAAAGACGGTTTTTCGACCGATCAGAGTAAGATTTGCCGTCACTGATTTGAAACGGCGGCAGTAAACCTGCCGCCGGAGAGCATTAGTTTTGTGTGTCGAGGGTAGAGAGTTCTTTGTCGATAAAATACAGACCTTCGCCGCTTTTGCCTGCCAGGCTTAATTTATCAATAATCGATTTGAACAGTTTCTCTTCTTCATGCTGCTCAGAAACATACCATTGCAGGAAATTAAATGTTGGGTAGTCCTGATTGGTCATTGCAGCATGAGCCAGTTCGTTAATTTTCTGGGTGATTAATTGTTCGTGTTTATAGGTTTCCTGGAATAATTCATCAAGTGAGGAATATTCAGCAAACGGAGATTCAACGGTATTAATACGCGGTAAATTGCCGGTATCAGTCAGGTAATCAAACAGACGCTGCATATGCGTCATCTCTTCCTGGGCGTGACGGCGCAGGAACGCGGCAGCACCTTCGAAGGTATGATAGCTGCACCAGGCGCTCATTTGCTGATAAAGCAGTGAAGAGTACAGTTCCAGGTTCATCTGCTCATTAAGTTTTTCAATCATTTCTGGTTTCAGCATGATAGTGCTCCACAAAGGTTATATTTGTTGCTGTGGCGTCACTATAATTTGTTATTTTATTATTTGCAAAAGGTAAAATATAAACTTCAATTATTAAAAATACGAATGGGAATAAAACGCATTACCGCTATTTCTTTAATCAGCGAAGATCCCCTCGCTGATTAAAATATTTAGAGAAAGACAGGGAAGGCGGAATGATGGCACTGATATGACAAAGTGAATTCCGTATTCAAACATAAGGAACCCGCAAAAAGGCTACAGTTGCCTACTGGCTGACCAAAGGGGACCGCGTGGGTATAGCCTTCCTGCTGGCATGCGCGATCGGCGATCCCGCGACTGACATAACGATCGGTATGGGCATGCTGCAAAAAAGCCTGGTCATAAACCAACCGTACAATACCTGTTGCCGCGTCAACTTCGCTCACATGGGCCTGGCGAGTAACCGTACACCCCGCCAGCGTTATTAATGAAAGAGTCAGAATCAGAAGTCTCATGGTCCAGCCAGAAGAGTAAGAGAAAGCACTATTTTACGCGTTACAGCGCTGCGACAATGGCCGGAAAAGACGCCTGGCAGGCGCTATTTCTTGCCATCTGTAGGTGTCAGAAATGGGGGGGGGGATTATCATTTTTATAACATTAAAGGGGTATTTATGTGATTTGCATCACATAAAGATTGATTTTTGTGATGGTTGTCATATTATAAGCGCAAAGACAATAACACCTGTATAACAAATGGTCGGAGTGCCGCGATGAAACTGCGCAAAATCCTGAAAAGTATGTTCAATAACTATTGCAAGACGTTCAAAGACGTACCGCCAGGCAATATGTTCCGATAACAAAAAACCTGCTCCGGCAGGTTTTTTTGTGTCCTGATGACGGTGGATGTGACTATCGCTGAAGATGTGAAGGCGCTACTATAACGGCTTTCAAAATGCTATCAGGAGTTTACGATGTCCCAGCCGCTGAATGCCGATCAGGAATTGGTTTCTGATGTGGTTGCTTGCCAGTTGGTTATCAAACAAATTCTGGATGTTCTCGATGTAATCGCGCCCGTTGAAGTTCGTGAAAAAATGTCCAGTCAGCTGAAGAATATCGACTTTACTAACCATCCCGCCGCCGCAGACCCGGTCACCATGCGGGCAATCCAAAAAGCCATCGCGCTTATTGAACTCAAGTTTACCCCACAGGGTGAATCCCATTAAAAAAACCGCTGCTTCAAACAGATGAGGCAGCGGTTTCTCAAAACCTTCATCGGCGCAATGCATTAGCGCCGATGATGATCAATGCAGCTGGTGTGACACGACATTCAGAACATGTTGGTCGGTCTGCACAGGGCACATACCCGCAAGTTTCGCACTGCGCACTTCATCAAGAATGGTTTGCAGCAACAGACCATCATGCTGCTGTTCTTTTTCCAGATCGCGCAGGAAATTGACGGTTGAATCATCATTCAGTTCTTTCGCTTCATCGGCTAACTGTGCCAACGTACTAGAACGTTGCTCGTATTCTTCCATCGTTTTTTGGAACAGTTCTTCCAGAGAGTTCAGTTTTTCACCGGGAACATCAATGGCTTTAACGATGGGGGTAGCGCCGACACTCTTCATAAAGTTAAACATGCGCATCATTTGGGTCACATTACTCTGTGCCTGGGCGCGAAGGAAAGTGGCGGTGCCGTTCAGACTCTGTTCAGAACACCAGTTACTCAGGTGAAGGTAGAGATTGGATGCGTAAAACTCGCGGTTCATTTGAGAGTTGAGTTTGAGAAGCATTCCAGCGGTTGCCATACCTAATATCCTTATATCCAGAAGTGGAGAGGTGCAAGATAAATCAAAACACCATAATTACTGTTTGCAGAATAATTCCTTTCTGCCGGTCCGAAATGTGATCGTGGAGTCAATTCTGACGATGATCTGAAATAAGAATAACGTCTGAACGGGTATAAGAAAATGCTTAAATCATCAAGTTTATATATTTTTA
>OAVQ01000188.1_pt1 | contig 15521 bp, 18 predicted proteins | sample 1476441 | NCBI WGS metagenome assembly OAVQ01 (sample SAMEA2580104, study PRJEB22360) | human gut metagenome | biome: human gut; feature: human-associated habitat; material: faeces | place: Denmark | collected 2008/2010 | reverse complement strand
TCGGCGTCACTGTTTCCGTTGACGAAGTTCACCGCATCCAGAAAACGGGCGTAAACCTTACGCCGGACCACCGTTCCTCCGACCAGACTCTGCAGGTCTTCCGCCATCCCGGTGACCATGCCGTGCAGGTTAGAAACCGTCAGTGTCGGACGGGCAGCACTGCCTTTGCCGTTCAGTTCAAATCCCGTCCCCTGAATGGGATACGCCTGATACTGTCGCCTCTGCCAGGTGACCGGCTCACCTTTATCGTTCTGCTCATTACAGAAAAAATAACGTTCTCCACCGACCACTGTCAGATCGATTTCCCAGAGCACCACCTGGGCTGACTGATTGAGGCGTGTCGTCTCATGATGTGTTTCCTGTGGAATATCCTGCATCAGAGACTCCTATGCCACGACCTGTTCAAAATCTGCCGTTATGGTTACCCACAACGCCCCCACGCTTGCCGACCATTTACGACAAACCACCCTGATCGGCTTCCAGTCATAAGGTGGCGTCCACTGAAATGCGCGGACGCCACCGTGCCGTTCCAGAAAGGCTTTTAAAGATGGGTGTTCACATTTACGAACACGTATCGTCACGCTGTAAATCGACAACTGGTTATTCAGTCCCGCCGCACGACGCTGTTCATAACCATCGCCCAGCTTCACTGTCACCACTTTCGGCTCTGATACCACATTCATATCCGGGCGCACTTTCCAGTGAAACGTCTCCATTACCGATATGCTCCACTTAACCGACCACCATCACGGGCCTGCTGTTGCATAAAGTCCGCTGCCGCTTTTTTCCCAAGGTCATAAACCACCTTCAGGGCAGCCGGACCTATCTGCCCGTTCGTGCCATCGTTATTGATCTCGATGTTGTACTGCGGGGCAAACATCGCCATACCTGAACCACCAATATCCGCCACAACCCCCAGCTTACCGTCAGCACCACGACGCAGTGGCAGAATGGCTTCAGGTCCAGCTTCCCCCATCACACCCGCGCCTTTTGCAAAAGCAAAAAACGTCGGACGGTTAACCACCGTGCCACTGTAACGACTCAAATCAGCAGACTGATAAATCCCCCCATTGGCATTCAGGGAAAGGCTGCTGAGATCAAATCCCAGTACACTGCCAATCCCTTTTATCGATTTCATCATGGTTGCCTGCGCCAGGATTTTCGCCATATCTGACAGCACCGAAGAGGTGAAGGATTTGAAGTTGAGTTTGCCGGTAGTGACAAAAGTTGCCAGGCCATTTCCCATGTTGCTGAAGGCTGATGAGAACACCTGTTCTGCTGTTCCTGCCGTATTGTCTGCATCCACGGTAAAATCCTGAAATGCACGCAGGACTCCGTTTTTCCAGTTACCCTGCACAACTTCAAGCTGTTGCCAGTAACGGCGATTCTCATTCAGTTGTCGGTTCAGGCTCTCCGTCAGCGCCTGCTCGGCCTTTCTGTAGTCATCCGTGTTATATGTCCCTTTCTGCTCACTATCCCGCCTCAACTGCTCCAGCTGTTGCTGGTATTTCTGGCGAAGACTCAGTTGTACCTGATATCGCTGCCGCTGCTGATCACCCATACCCACCGTGGCGATATCCAGGTCATGTTGCTGACGCTGAGCGCGCTCTTCTTCAGCCAGTTGACTGGTCAGCTGAATTGTTTTTTTCTTCAGATCGTTGAGTGCCGTTTGTTTCTGAAGCTCCTGCTGTTTTACATCCAGCAGCGTCAGTGCCTGAATCAGTTCATCTTTACGGGCCAGCACACTCTTTTCATCTGCCGTCAGTTTTTTCCCGTCCAGATCGCTGATGCGCTGCTGCAGAGCCAGAAGCTGTTTATGTGCTTCTGTCATCTTTTCAGTGGCAATGCCTGCTGACTGTCTTGCAGCAGCAATCTGTCCTTCCACCTGTGCCTGTTGCTGACTGTACTGCAGCAATAACCGGGTGGCCTCATCATTACGGGTTTCGCGTGTTTTTTTCTTACCGGATGCCAGGGCTTTCTCGTAACGTTCATTTTCACGTTGTATCGCCGCATCCCTGACAGCCTGGTCGGCGTACTGCATGGCATTAATACGCGCAATTTCACGCTGATGTCGTGCTGCTTCCGTTTCATTCATCCGGTTCAGTGCAGCATTTTCAGCATTACGTCGTTTCTGTTGCTCCTGATAATTCCGCTCTGCCTGCTCTTTTGCATCCTGCAAATCCTTCTGGCGTTTTTTCTCCTGAAGATCGTTAAGACGCTGCTGATCGTATTCAACCTGAGAAGATGATGCCGTCCAGGGGAGTCTTTTCGCCCGCGACACTTTCTCCTGTAAAGCGGTAATCTGTTCATCCAGCGAGTCTTCACGACCAATATTCATGGCCGCATCCCAGAAACGACTCCACAAATCAGACAGATACTTCAGCGTACTGCCAAGCGCATTGAGGTTATTATCAATATCCGCAGTACGCCGACCGGTTTCCTCTGCCAGTGCAGACATGGCTATCCGTGCAGCATCACTGGACCGTCCCTGATCCCCAAGGACACGTATCTGCTCAAGCTGAGTGGCAGTAAGAAAATGCAGCTCATTGTCCAGAGCCTTCGCGGCATTTACAGGATCATCCTTCAGCCGCTTAAACTGATTTATGGTATCGCTGACCGACTGGCCAACCGATCGCTCCATCTGTGCGGCAGCTCTCGCCACCATACCGATATCGTTTCCACGAAATGCACCACTCCCCACCACCTGCGCCAACGCACCGGCTGCAGCATGTTGCGTGATACCATTCCCGGAAATAGCACGACTGAGCGTCCACAGCTGCCCGGCAGTGACTCCGGCATAATGCCCCGTCAGCGACAACTGGCGGTTAAATTCTTCCCCCTCCTTCTGACCGTCATACCAGGCTTTACCTAGACCATAGACGGCCGCGGCAATACCGCCAATAACCCCGCCAAGCATCATGCCTTTCGGTGACATCAGTGTGTCTATCCATCCGGCACGGTTAGCCAGCGTTATCCCGGATCCCCTCAGCGCCCCTAAATTGCCGCGGGCCAGTTCACCTATCAGAACGCCTATCTCCTGGCGGGCTGCTGCACTTTTCAGACCCAGCGAATGCGTGGCTTTTCCTGCCTGCTCCATTTTGCGGATATACACTTCTGCAGCACTGCTTACCCCCAGCTGGGCTGCCTTGGCACGAAGCAACTCAGAAGATGAAAGATTCTGGCGGGTTGCCTGCTCTTTAAGCTGACGGATAAACGCCACTTTCTGTCGGGTAGCCTCTTCCTCAGCCTGTGTAAGAACACGGGTTTTCGCAGTAACCTCAGAAATCAGCGCCAGATAATCCTGCTGACCAATCCCGCCACTGTTTCTGGCCTGTCGGATCTGCTGCTGAATACGCTGTAATTCCTGCAGCCCCGCACTGGCCTGTTTCACACTGTCAATCTGACGATAAAACGCAGCAGCCGCTTTATCCTGAGCCTCCGCCAGAGCCATGGCCTGCGCCTGTTCCTCGCGCATTTTCTGGCTCAGCGCCTCCATGCGCTGGCGGGTTTTCTCCACCTCGCGGGCCATGCGTTCATGAGCCTGTGCGTTCTTCTCCACCGTCTGCGCATGGACGGATGCGGCTGCAGATCCGAGGGGGGGGGGTGGTTGCAGCCGAAGAAGCCGCCTGCGTTGTCTGCCGGGCGGCCTGAGTCTGACGCTCCATAAAACGCTGCATACGGGCAGAAGACCGTTCTGCATCGCTGGCTGCACCATTCAGAAGGTTTTTGATACGGGGAATTTCATTTTTAAACTCTGCCGCATCAATCCCCAAATCAATGACCAGGTTGGCTATCTGGTCCATAACGCACACCTCCGGAAATACCTTCCCCAAGATGCATCAGTTCTTCGTCCGTTCGCTCCGGTATCCCGTTCTCTTCCGGTAAAAGGCTGAAATCAGCCACCGCAGCATCACTGCTGCCGGACACCATTCTCACGATCAATGCCTTCAGCGAGGCAAACTGCGCATCCATCCACACATCACTGAAGCTCTGCATCCGGAAATAATCGCCCCACTCACCAAGCTCAGTGGCCGACATTTCCGACAGCATCCGCCGCCAGTCTGCCCGCCTGAACTCCCGGGCAAGCCGCATGACAAACTGCATTTCCCGCGTCAGGACTTTTCCGGCGTCAGCACCTCATGCTCCAAATCCCCGGCATTCTCAATGGCTCCCATACCGCTCAGCGACAGAACCATCTCCGCCCCCGCTCCCAGGGCATCATACGACCATGTTGTAATAACGGATGCGCAAAGCGTCTCAACATCCTGAGACTGTTCCGCATTCCACAGTGAGCGGGAAACCAGCCAGGCATTGATATCCATCCCCATCCGTAGAAAAGCAATCTGTCGTTCAGCCTCCGGCAGTTCTCCCTCTTCGGCATCAAACTTTGCCGTTCGCTGCTGAACAAACGCCAGATATTCAATTCTCTGCAGCCCGGACAGCTCACTGAGCACCACGGACTGCTTTTCATAATTAAACGTGCCCTGTTTCAGAAACATCATGTTCTCCACCTGCAAAAAAGCCCCGGATAACCGGGGCAAATGATGAGTATCGTCCTGTTAACCTGCGGCGCTGACAGCCACCGTAGCCACTGCCACAAAATCGCCGTCAGAAGTCATGCCCACAATGCTGACACTGCCCTGCTTCACGCCTTTCACCGTGGCCACAAGCCCGTTCAGGGTCACCGTGGCAGTCTGTGGATCTGTCGAATGCACACTGATCGCTTTGTCACTGGCTCCGTCAGGTTTTACTGTAAAGGTCAGCGTGGTGGTTGCTCCCACTTTTACACTGGCAGATGCCGGTGCCACCGTCAGCCCGGTAACGCCCACGATTTCAGTGCCTTCCTCTGCCAGATACGGACGCCCCACACCGCTGATTTTCACTGTGCGGGTCATCACGTCTTTTGAGGCAATGGTTTTACCCAGTGAACTCAGCCAGCCACGGAAAACATCAACAGTACCGTTGGGATATTTGATACGAAAAGCGCAGACTTCACCGGAGTCGAACAACTGAACCAGTTTTTTCTGCCCGCTGTCCCCCGGACGCCAGGCCAGCGTCGCCGAAGTATCACCGACTGATTTCTGCCCCTGGGTTGTCGTTTTCCAGTCTGCATCTTCATCATCGAGATAAGTGTCATCTTCTGCATCAGCGGTCATTTCGCCAGGTTGCAGATCCTTCACCATCGCAAGACGCAGCCAGTCAGTGTCCGATAAAGGGTTCGCAAACGCATCGCCCTTGCCGGTATACATCCAGAACGTCGTTCCCGCACCTTTCGTTTTTGCCAGTGGATTTGGTGTGGTCATTACCACCTCCTTAATTCGTGTACGTGATCTGGTACGTGATTTCCGCCATCGCCCAGGTGGCCATCTCATTATCACGTTGATAGTTAAAACCGAGTGGGATCAGGGTGTCGATGAGTCCGGAAAGTGCTGGTACATCATTCAGGGCCGGGAAAATGGTGCTCTCCATCCACATATCCAGCTCTGAATCCGGTGCCTGTGCCCGGATGAAGACAGCAATATGCAGAACAGCCTGCCAGTCATCTTCATCCGTCATTTTTCCGGTGTACTGAGCATCACTCAGCCACACCGCCACGGCAGGCAGTTCCTGCGCATCAACAAATGCCGGAAGCCCGTCAAAAAACGTGGCGCTGTCTCCACACTGTTCCCGAAGGCGTGCCAGTACGACCTGGCGGATTTGTGTATGTCGGTTCATCGGGTCAGCCATAACCTCAGTTGTTGTTTCAGTGCATACCCCAGCTGTTTCGGCATTTCCGCAGCAATGATGCGGTCGCGGGCATCTTCAAATGTCTGTGTCAGCGGTCCGGACAGCGGGATTTTCACCACATCAATGGGGTAACGATTTTTGCCATCAATACGCCGCATCACATGCCAGCGACCATTCGCCAGTTGCTGAATAAACGCATCCCGGAAAAGATATTTACCCACCTTCAGCACACTGCCACGGTACTGCAGTTTTCCACCACGCCGGGCCAGTCTGACCCGGGCTGTCCCCAGCTTAATGGCAGGCAGATTGCCCCGGTTAACGCGGATCCTGGCCGTCATTTTTCCTGACGGACTGGCTTTAAACACCCGGACACGCTGACGTACCAGTTTCAGGGGGATCCCTTTCACCTGGTTATCTCCCGCAACGGTATTCCCGGCAACCTGCCGGGTGGCAACCGAGACCGCTTTCTGTGCCACACGGTTTATCGCCCATGCGCTGGCCTGTGGCACCATACGGGTATCAAGGCTGTTCAGATTGCGGATGGCATTCTCAAGCCCCTTCATCCCACACCTCTTTACTCAATAAAGATCATTGGCTTACCGTTAAAGCGTTCATGCCGTGTGACCGTCCATTGTTGTCCGTCATAAACAACGCGATCACCGCGCCGTGGGCGGTATCCCGAAGAAAACACCACCAGAGAGACCGCAGGTCCGGACAGAGCATTCAGCTCTGCCAGTGTTTCTCCCGGGATCACAGTCATATCGACATCATTAATCGAGGCTGTCTTTCCCATCTTTCTGACCGTGATAGCATCCATACGCGCTGCCAGCCGGGAAAAGGGATCAGACATTGAGTTTTACCGGCACTTCTTCTGCACTGGTTCCGGCATCTGCCCAGACAACCCCGACCAGCGGATCAGAGCCGCTGTTAGTCAGCTGAATTTTTCCGGACTTCAGATAAACCTTCTTACCCGTTTTCATGTCATCCGTTTTCAGCTTAGGCAGCATAAACACACCTTCGGTCATGCCGTCGCCTGTTTCACCCTGTGGAATATCGGTCAGCGCCACCGCAAAAACATCGCCCACCTGCACCAGATCTCCGCTGCTGATGGCTGCACTGGCAACAATCGCCACCGTTTTTCCTTCTTCTACAAAATTCTTTGCCATAACTGTCTCCGCACAGCCCCGTTCAGGGGCTGATTTCAGGTACAAAAAAAGCCCTTACGGGCCATCAGAGTTGTTGTCTGCGACGTTTACGCCGTACATTTCACCAGACCGCGGTGATCAACTGGCGCGACACCGGCGTCAATACGCACTTTCGTTGTCACGCCATCCACACTGAAGCCCTCCATCTGATCAATATATGGCGTATCCACACCGTTGAGATAAGCCACTTCAATCGTATCGGAGCCTTTTGACGCAGCCAGGTAGAAGGTGGTCTGGCTGTTATCATCAAGACGAGGCTCTGCAATAACGGTCGCAAAATCTTTCACCGGGTTAATAATACCGGCGTTAATGTCAGCCCCCTTGACACTTGAGGAGCGAATGACCTGGTTAGCAACAGACTCCATCGCCGTCGGTACCAGTACGAACGCAGGACGAATATTCAGATGACGCTCCCCCTCTTTCTGAACGCGCATCAACTGGCGGGCTTTATCCAGCGATGCCACGTCCATTGCAGCGCTCTCCAGTACGTTTGCATGTTTCGCTTTATCGAACAGGCTTACATTATCTGTGGAGATTTTCGGGTTAGACGTCAGAATGGCATAAACCAGATCGGCAATAGTGGATTTCGCCGCACGGCCCAGTTTCATCGGGACATCGGTCAGCATATTCAGATCATCATTGATAATGGCCTGACGGGTGATACTGAACAGCTCGCCATAGGTCGCCAGTGCAATAGTGGCCTGTTTATCTCCGGTGGTGACGTATTTATATTCCGCCCCTTCACGCACCTGACGCAGAGCACTGAAGCCCCCCATACCCACACGATGGGCAATTTTAAAATCAGACAACTGACCTTTCCGCGTCCACTGTTCATAGGTTTCAGGGGCATCTTCCCAGCCCTGCAGAATGGCTTTGTTCGCAACATCCAGCAGAATATTACCGAAGTCAGACGTACTGTGTGTGAACGCCGCACCGACCATCTGCATCGGGTTATAACCGGAAACCCCAATACCCCGTTCAGTTAGTGACATACGGGCATATTCACGCAGGGTCATCCCGTTGTAGACATTATCACGTTCGGTTTTTTCAAATCCGGCACGCGCCATCAGCGCCTGGCGAATCCCGTCCCCCACAAAATTACCGTTACCGGCATAAATATGAGCCGGGGTATTTTTATTGGATGGCGTGGACTCGCGCCCCATCTCGTTCAACAGCTTTTCACGGGCCTGCTCCAGCGAACATTCAGGATCGGCAAGACACTGAGCCTGCAGCGTCTGATAACGCCCGCCAAACATGGCAAACAGATCACTAATACCGTTTACACGCGCTTTTTGCTCTGCCAGTACCTGCGCACGGATGCTGTTTTCATCCACCACGGGTGCTGCTGCCTGCACTGGCGTCCGGGAGGCTTCAGATTCATTATCCTGTACGCGTGGAGCACTGTTGCGTGGCGGAGTAATCATGTTTCGAATGGATTCCGGCATCTTTTTAAATTCCTCTGTACGTTTTGACTGAATACATGCCATTGCCTTAACGGCTGGCGTTACCTGATCAGCAAATCCATGTGCCAGACATTCGGCACCGGACATCCAGGTCTCATCCGCCAGCATGGCAGCAATTTCATCGGTGGTTTTCCCGGTTTTCTGTGCATAAGCGGGTAACAGAACCGCCTCAACTTTATCGAGCAGGTCGGCATAGGTGCGCATGTCCTCCGCATCACCGCCCGTAAAGCCAAATGGTTTATGAATCATCATGAAGGTGTTTTCCGGCATAATGACCGGGTTTCCTACCATCGCAATGACCGACGCCATTGACGCCGCCACACCGTCGACATAAACGGTAATGGACGCACCATGTGTTTTCAGCGCATTAAAAATGGCGATGCCTTCAAAGACATCGCCACCCGGTGAATTAATATGGAGATTAATGTGGGTGATATCGCCCAGTGCATTCAGATCACTGATAAACTGCTTCGCTGTAACACCCCAGAAACCAATCTCGTCATAAATATAAATATCCGCGTCACTCTGGTGACCAGCCTGCATCCTGAACCAGGAATTATTCTTCGGACTGGTCGTCGGTGTGCTGCGGCTCCTGTCGTTTCGTTGCGGCACTACTGCCTCCTTTATCACTGGCCGGATCGGTATCAAATACCAGATCCAGCTTGCGGTTTTCATCAATTTCGGCCTTGCGCCGACGTTTGACATCATCCGGATTACGACCACCAGCACGTACCCAGTCTGATTCTGTCGCCGCTCCACCACGAATCTGGATTTTCCAGGCCTCAGCCTCCTTAACAGGGTCAATCCACGGCATCACTGGTCCGGAATACACCGCGGTATACAGTGAAGAACGGTCAAGATCGCGGGGTAGCCTGATAACACCGGATGCCACAGCCTGTTTCAGCCATGCACGATACATCGGGCGGGTGACGGCACCAATAAACCAGTCCTGCAGGATCAGGTAGCCATCAGTGGATTCAACCAGCTCCTGACGCTGGGCGCTGTAAGTGCCGTTATAGTTGCGCGCTGTACTGGAAAAACTCAGACGACTGCCCGCCGCCACGGCACGCAACTGACCATTACGAAAAGTTTCAAGGTTAGGATTGGGGCGATCCGACTTCACCATTCCGATTTCTTCGCCGGGTTTCAGATCGTCGTAAATAATGCCCGGCTGAATGGTAAGCTCACGTTCATTCTCCTTTCTGCCATTACCATCCGGTTCATAGCTCTGCCCGTCGCCTTTCCGGATGTACATCCCCAGAGCAGCGGCGATCCTTGCTGCAGTCAGCTCAGAATCTTCATATTCTTTCAGGGCACTGAGGCGGATCAGCACACCGGACAACAAAGACGTCCCGCGCATCTGGTGCAGACGGCGAACAAATTTAAGATGCAGCATTCGCTCTGCATCCACTTCTTTGGTTTCCATCTGCCGTCCGGATACGGGACGGCTTTTATACACCAGATATTTTTCGGGACGCCCCCAGTCATCAACAAACACGCCCTGATTCAGCCTGTTGCTCTCATCACTGGTCATGGGAATAAAGTCCGGCTCGAGCGCCTCCAGCCAGAAATGAACACCGGCAGAAGGCGCCAGGCTGTTTATGCGCCCGGAAACCATCTGGGCAAACACCTCACCATCGCGCAGCCAGGTACGAAGCATCAGACGTTCCAGCATCGGACGGGTAAACTGCCCGGTGACTTCCGGGCTGACAGACCATTCACTCCATCGGGTGCGAATCTCCGCAGCCAGGTCACGGGCAATGGCCCCATTGCGTAATACCGGATGTGGCTCGACAATAATCCCGTTTTTCCCCACCACCCGTTCTTCCAGCTTGTCAAATACACCAATAACCAGATCGTGGTTGTTATCAAGGTAACGGGCCTGCTCACGTAACGACACGGCCCCGTACTGGCTTAACTGGTCGGCAGTTCGGTTCTCCCGTCGGGCTTTGTGTGTCCGCGTCGTTTTTACGGCCTCATAAGCCTGGATCACCGCACGGGAACGCAGCCTTGCCGCTTTCCATCCTGGTGAAAAAACGCCAATCACATCATCAAGAATTGCCATCAGAACCTCGCCAGCCGGTACCCGGGATGCCCCCGTCGTCGTGTAATCAGAGCCGCAAGGCGGCGCTCCCACTCCTGCCGTCCCTGCCGGATCTCAGATAAGTTTTCCATGGTCATCTGCTGACCATTAAAGGTGACGGATTTTCCGTCCAGCACCGCCATTTCAGCTTCCGTATAACGCTGAATCATGGCTTCGATATCATTCTGGTTCATAACCATCCTCCGGAAGTCAGCCAGGGGTTAACATCGTCAGTTACTGTTTTCTTCCGTTTTTGTTTTTTAACAGGCGTGGATACCGGTTCCGGTGAGGATGACGGTTCGGTACTGTCCTGGACACACTCCAGCCAGGTCTCCCGGCTCGCCCACTCCGGTGCATCCGGCCAGCGGATCTTTTCGTATCCATGCAGAATGACCAGAGCCTCGGCATACACCATCAGGTCAAAAGCTTCGTTGGCACCGCGACCCGGCTTACTCCATTTCCCGTCACTGCTCCGCTCTTCATACGTCAGTTCGTCGTAAAACCAGCTCCCCAGCCAGTCAGGGAAATGCACATAGCCTGGACCTGGCGAGTCACGCCATAACGCGTTATTCACCCGGTCTTTCAGGGCATCCGTCTGAAGAAGCCAGAGCGGCACATCACCTGCGGCCTGCGCCCGGCGGCCCGTTCGTCCGGTGTTATCAGGGAATGTACGGCTGATCAGTTTTGCGCGCCGGATGCTGTCACCCTTAAACAGGTAAATACGTTTACCAAGGCCATCACGACGGCAACGACGCCAGAATTTATAGGCATTATCAGTGACCCCGTCTTCACCGCCGGAGTCCACCGCCATTGCCATCAGTCGCATTTGTTGAGAAGGATCGGAGGCCAGCGGCCAGCTTTTATGAAAAACATCCGTCAGCAGGACATCCCAGTCTTCCGGATAGCTGGCCGGATCAATTCGCTGGCTCTCCCCGTCGCAGTCACTGCGCAATGACTGCGTGATGTTGTAACGATCAATAATCCAGCGTTCGCCACGACTGCCATAGCCCGTTACCTGAACCACAAAACGGCGATGACGTCCCGCCTGCACATCCACTGTCGCCACAAGGAAATTAACGCCATCCGGCACACTGCGGGAAGGAACTAGCTCTGCCCGCTGCTCAAGCAGTTCACTTTTTCGTTGCTCCATGCTGGCACGAGGAAGATAAGGCAATCCCCAGTCGGTGTTGATAACCGCCCTGAGTGTTTCTTCGCTTCCTGTCGCTTCATACTCCTGTTCTGCAGTCAGTAATTTGTAAACCAGTTGCGCCCAGGTCTGATACGCAGCAGCTGGCCCTTCCATCCAGAAACTGGCGATACGGGAGCGGCGCGGTTCACCGGAAACGTTGCCGTTACGATCAATGACCTGACCTTCACGCAACCAGACTCCTGCACTATTGAGCTCACGCTTTTTCTCCGCAGTGATAATGCCGCTGCAGTGCGGGCAAAGTAGATACGCCGCCTCACTGGCTTTAAAGGGATCCGGTTCATTACGGTAGCCGGTCATGGCATCCATGGCTGGCTGAAAATATTCACCGCAGTGCGGACATGACCAGTACCAGCGGCGGCGGTCACCACGATTGTAAAGGGAAAGAATACCAGTCGTCGGTGGCGCTTCATGAGGCGACTTACGTCGCCATTTGCTGTCGCAGATGTCACGTCCCGGCGAGCTCTCCACCAGAGTCATCCCGGCGGACATAAATGTGGTGGTACGTTTTGAGGCCAGGGAGAAACCATCACCCTCGCTGTCGATATTCTCCGGAAAACGGTCGTAATCGGTTAAGGCGACAAACCGGTAATCCGACGACGACATAATGTTGACCGAGGGCCAACCAATTTTAAGGAACGAGCCATCCCTGAACGTCTTATCATGGACATTATTGTCGTTACGACGTGGACTCATTCTTTTCTTTACCGCCGCACTGCTTCTGAACGTTCTGTCGAGGCGCTTTTTAGAATGCTCGCGGGCCTTATCTTCGGTCATCTGCACAACGAGCATGTCCGAAGGATCGCAAACGATGGTATAGACAATCCATCCATCGATCAGACCAATGGTCTTCCCTGTTCGCGCAGGACCAACAAAAATCACCGCATCGTATTCACGCGATGCCAGGCAGTTCATGGGCTCAATGATGTAGGGTGTCAGTTCAGGATCCCATGGCACCGAGTTACCAGCCCCCTTGGGAACACGCATGAATTTTTTAACAGCCTCCGAAATCGGCATGCGACGTGGTGGGGAAAATCCTGCCGATATGTCCCTTCCCAAATTTCGGGCTGATGAAAAACCCATTATTCCTCCTAGAGACTCTCTCCTTCCTCATCAGGAATTAATTCAGCAGCACAAGCCTCGTAGGATTTTTCCTGAAGAGTGTATCGCAGGTCATCAATGGCCTGCTGTACAACGCCGACGGCCTGAGGAGTCAGGGCGCAATCGCGTTCAAGAACATCCGGAATTGTCTCCAGAACCTGGACGACAGCCTTTCTCATGGACGAATAGACGATGACTACTTCATCAACGGGGATGAGTTTTCGCTGCTCCTTTTCCAGCTTGATCCTTTCATTTTCAGATTGGTACCAGTCCTTTCTCTCTTTCGGCTCCATACGGGATGGATCATGAACAGAGTCTGCTGCCTCATGCTTCACACTAAACAGGGCTGGCCCGACATGCTGCAGGGCGTAAACGGGGTTTCCCCTGATAGTCGCAGCCACAGGAGTGTTGGCCGCGAGGAGCCGTTTTTTTACTGTGTCCCGGTGAAGCCCAAAGGCCTCAGCGATTTTAAAAACACTCCAGTAATAAGCATCACCGATCCCGCTCACATTTGACATAAGCAACTCCATCTGGCAGGTGAAAATCATGTTTATTTATATATTTCAATTAATTGCAAACTGGTCTAATGACAGGGAGAAAAAAATATTGTACAGGTGAAAAGAGAAATAACTTTTAATTATCAATAAATTACCAAACATGCTGCCGCCGCCATGGAAATGCAAAAACTAGCCTTTTTCCGCGACGCTCCCGCCCCGTGGCAGGGACCCCCACTGGGAGGACCCGACAGCCTGACAACCGTGACGAGCATCTGAAACAGAGCTTTACATAATGGCATGGGGATAATTCAGAAGAACATCACAGCATGCCCACACAAATTAGTGTGAGTGTCCTGTTTCTTACTACGCGCAGGACTGACGAGCATGAGGGGAAAATACGCGAACCGAAATGCCTTATCTTCAGAAATGCAGCCGGCATCCGAACTGGACGATATTGTAAATTCACCTAAATACGAGGCATTGCTGTAGTTGAATTGCAGTACTGTATTAGCCTTACAGTGACAGAATACGATATTGACTCTGTCACTTGTGAAATGGTCAGAATGGTTAGCAGTTATGGTGATCAGTCAACCACCAGGGAATAATCCTTCGTATTCTTATCGTGCTTTACTAACGCGGCCTCAATTGCCCTGAATGCTTCCAGAGATACTTGATGTTCTATACATGCAATTACAACATCCGGGTAACCCATCGAAATGGTGCTATTAAGCATAGTTTTTACACGAACCTGCTCCTGGGAGGGGGCATCAGTGTATTGATCTTTATGCATTTTGTCGCTCCATTCGTTTGCTCTTCACTTGCGGCTAAAAATATAACGTCAAATCACTCAGCATGAAAGAGTGAAAGTTTCAGCGCGTTTCCCTTACATAATCTGTCGTTTGTATTCTCTTCAGGCATACCGGAAAGACTAGGTATTGTCACACAACCAATACCATCGACAATCGAGATTTATATCTATTCGGTAATGTTTAAATATAACAAAACCCCGTAAAAACGAGGTTTATGGGTAATTTGTATTGTTGAATAGCATCTGATGAGAAATTGATGCTAATACTATAAACATGCTAGATTAAATCAATCTTGATATCATAGCTTTCAAGACCAGTCATTTTTTCCCGTGCAGTAAACTGGATACTGGTAACTTCTTTCCCGGTCTTTTTCTTAAGCTCAATGATTTTTTTTGTTATATATTCAGAAATATCTGCTTCTGTTTTTGTTTTTAACTCTTCAATGTTCATCATTTCCTCTTTTAGTCTGTTATGACTGTCCTGGTACACAGTAGTGTCAATTATATGGAGCAAACGTATAAAAGATAAGATGAAACATCGCAATAATCAACATACGACGGTCTAAATTTCACACAAACAGATAAAGATGATTATCATTTATTATCAATGCATTAGAATCAAATCAATTCAAGAGTCTCATTGCTGCTTCCAGAATTTCTTCTGAAGTTACATGTCGATCCGCTGCTACATAAATGACTTTATGATCTCCGGTCAGAGATGGAAACCCTGCAGCCATTACAGTGAGGTGTGTTGTTTCGCCATTTGGATATTCACGCATGATGGTGTTAACTCCGGTCATCACTGGCACTACCATTGCTGGTTCAGAGTTAAAAAAAACTATTATTTTTTTCATAATGTTACCGTAATATGTGAGTATCCATCGACTAGACACTAAGCAAAAAAGCTCCCGAAGGAGCCTTCATTTTCACTTTCTTAAATCTAACGACAGATGGCTAACATTTAAGTATTGTGAAATATTATCAAATGTAATCATCATTGATTTACAAAAGATACATTTTGCCCCGAAAGGATTTCTGTCAGAAACATCAAAAGATGATGTTCTATACTGAGAACCATGGCAACACGGGCATCTAAAGTGAATATGGTTTGTAATATTTTCTACCTCAAAGTGCCACTACATGAACAGCTGCAGGGCCTTTAGGTCCGTTCTCAATACCAAATTCGACTTCCTGATTCTCAGTTAACGTTTTGAAATCGTTGCTCTGAATAGCTGAGAAATGCACAAACACATCTTTGCTACCATCTTTCGGCGTGATGAAACCAAAACCTTTTTCAGGGTTAAACCATTTCACTAAACCAGTCATTTTGTTAGACATCATTATTACCTTTTGAAGAAGTTAGCCCTTGGGCAGAATGGTCCGAAAAAAAATATCAGAGAGAAAAACCAACAAGGAAATCTCAAGAGGTA
>OAVQ01000136.1_pt1 | contig 23075 bp, 20 predicted proteins | sample 1476441 | NCBI WGS metagenome assembly OAVQ01 (sample SAMEA2580104, study PRJEB22360) | human gut metagenome | biome: human gut; feature: human-associated habitat; material: faeces | place: Denmark | collected 2008/2010 | reverse complement strand
TAAAGTTTAGTCTATTTAATGTTCAATGAAATATTTCTACCTGTATAATCTTTAAAGATGTTGAACATATATTCACATTAAATATGATTATGTACTTGTTACAAGGATAAGGTTATAAATGAATAAAGTTACAAAAACAGCTATTGTGGGCTTACTTGCGCTTTTCGCAGGTAATGCCGCTGCAACCGATGGTGAAATAGTTTTTGATGGCGAGATTTTAAAATCTGCTTGTGAAATCAATGACTCTGATAAGAAAATTGAAGTTGCTCTTGGTCACTATAATGCCGAACAGTTTCGTTCTGTTGGCGATCGTAGCCCAAAAATTCCATTCACTATTCCTTTAGTTAACTGCCCAGTGACTGGGTGGGAGCACGATAACGGCAACGTTGAAGCGTCTTTCCGTTTATGGCTGGAAACGCGGGATAATGGCACCGTCCCTAACTTCCCTAATCTGGCAAAAGTGGGCTCTTTTGCTGGCACAGCGGCAACAGGTGTGGGTATCCGTATTGACGATGCGGAAAGCGGAAACCTTATGCCACTGAATGCTATGGGGAATGATAACACGGTTTATCAGATCCCAGCGGACTCCAATGGTATTGTCAATGTTGACCTCATCGCTTACTACGTATCAACCGTTGAAGCATCAGAAATCACCCCAGGGGAAGCAGACGCTGTCGTTAACGTAACGCTGGATTACCGTTAATACGTTACGGCGTTATCTGACCTTTCAGATAACGCCCTTTTCCTTCCTCTTTCTCGTTGTATCAGGTTGAAAAATAACTATGTCAAAACGAACATTCGCGGTGATAATAACCTTGTTGTGTAGCTTCTGTATCGGCCAGGCGCTTGCAGGGGGTATCGTTTTACAGCGAACGCGAGTGATCTATGATGCCAGCCGCAAAGAGGCTGCGTTACCTGTCGCAAACAAAGGCGCAGAAACGCCTTATTTACTGCAATCATGGGTAGATAATATAGATGGTACAAGCCGTGCCCCATTTATTATAACCCCACCGCTATTTCGTCTTGAAGCTGGCGATGACTCATCACTGCGAATTATTAAAACAGCTGATAACCTGCCTGAAAATAAAGAGTCGCTGTTCTACATTAATGTTCGTGCCATTCCAGCAAAGAAAAAATCAGATGATGTTAATGCTAACGAGTTGACGCTGGTATTTAAAACACGGATCAAAATGTTTTATCGCCCCGCACACCTGAAGGGACGGGTAAACGATGCGTGGACATCACTGGAATTTAAACGTAGTGACCATTCACTCAATATATATAACCCAACTGAATATTACGTCGTATTTGCCGGACTAGCAGTCGATAAAACCGATCTCACAAGCAAAATTGAATATATCGCGCCCGGAGAACATAAACAGTTACCACTTCCTGCATCTGGCGGAAAGAACGTGAAATGGGCTGCAATCAATGATTATGGCGGCAGTTCCGGGACAGAAACTCGTCCACTGCAATAACAAATATAAAAAACACAGGTCATCAGGGAATGCCACAACGACACCACCAGGGACATAAACGCACACCGAAACAGTTGGCGCTCATCATCAAACGCTGTTTGCCGATGGTGCTCACTGGCAGCGGCATGCTTTGCACTACCGCTAACGCCGAAGAGTATTATTTCGACCCCATTATGCTGGAAACTACAAAAAGTGGTATGCAAACAACTGATCTGTCACGTTTTTCAAAAAAATACGCACAACTACCAGGAACTTATCAGGTTGATATCTGGCTGAATAAAAAGAAGGTTTCACAGAAAAAAATTACATTTACCGCCAATGCAGAGCAACTTCTGCAGCCACAGTTTACGGTAGAACAACTACGTGAGCTGGGTATTAAGGTGGATGAAATCCCGGCGCTGGCTGAAAAAGATGACGATAGCGTGATCAACTCGCTTGAACAAATCATTCCCGGTACAGCTGCTGAATTTGATTTCAATCATCAGCGACTTAATTTGAGCATTCCCCAAATTGCACTGTACCGTGATGCAAGAGGTTACGTCTCCCCTTCTCGTTGGGACGATGGTATACCAACGCTGTTTACCAACTACTCGTTTACAGGTTCTGATAACCGTTACCGCCAGGGCAATCGTAGCCAACGACAGTACCTGAATATGCAAAATGGTGCTAATTTTGGCCCCTGGCGATTACGTAACTATTCTACGTGGACACGCAACGATCAGGCGTCAAGCTGGAACACTATCAGTAGTTATTTACAACGTGATATCAAGGCGTTGAAGTCTCAGTTGCTTCTGGGAGAAAGCGCCACCAGCGGCAGTATTTTTTCCAGCTACACCTTTACTGGCGTGCAACTCGCTTCCGACGATAATATGTTGCCAAACAGCCAGCGCGGATTTGCCCCAACGGTACGCGGTATCGCAAACAGTAGTGCAATCGTGACTATCAGGCAAAATGGTTATGTGATCTATCAAAGCAACGTGCCAGCGGGTGCCTTTGAAATTAACGATCTCTACCCCTCTTCCAACAGCGGCGATTTAGAAGTCACGATTGAAGAAAGTGACGGTACGCAACGTCGCTTTATCCAGCCTTATTCTTCATTACCCATGATGCAGCGACCTGGGCATCTAAAATATAGCGCGACCGCTGGACGCTATCGCGCTGATGCAAACAGTGATAGCAAGGAACCCGAATTTGCTGAAGCCACGGCAATATATGGTTTGAATAATACTTTTACGCTGTATGGCGGCCTGCTCGGTTCTGAAGATTATTATGCGCTGGGGATCGGTATCGGCGGCACACTTGGCGCACTGGGCGCGTTGTCGATGGATATCAACAGAGCTGACACCCAATTCGATAACCGGCACTCTTTTCATGGCTATCAATGGCGTACGCAGTACATCAAAGATATCCCGGAAACCAACACCAATATCGCTGTCAGCTACTATCGCTATACCAACGATGGCTATTTTAGTTTTAATGAAGCCAATACCCGTAATTGGAACTATAACAGTCGCCAAAAAAGTGAAATTCAATTCAACATCAGCCAGACAATATTTGATGGGGTAAGTCTGTATGCCTCCGGTTCGCAGCAAGACTATTGGGGCAATAACGAGAAAAACAGGAATATCTCTGTTGGGGTTTCCGGTCAGCAATGGGGAATTGGTTACAGCCTGAATTATCAATACAGTCGCTACACGGATCAAAATAATGACCGCGCACTCTCTTTGAATCTCAGTATTCCGTTAGAACGCTGGTTACCGCGTAGCCGGGTTTCCTATCAGATGACCAGCCAGAAAGATCGCCCAACCCAACATGAAATGCGTCTTGATGGCTCACTGCTGGATGATGGTCGCCTGAGCTATAGCCTGGAACAAAGTCTGGATGACGATAACAACCATAACAGTAGCCTGAACGCCAGTTACCGTTCACCTTATGGCACCTTCAGTGCCGGATACAGCTACGGTAATGACAGCAGCCAATACAATTACGGCGTTACCGGCGGCGTGGTTATCCATCCTCATGGCGTGACGCTCTCGCAATATCTGGGCAACGCTTTTGCGCTTATCGATGCTAATGGGGCTTCTGGCGTGAGGATACAAAACTATCCGGGGATTGCTACTGATCCCTTTGGCTATGCAGTGGTTCCTTATCTCACGACTTACCAGGAAAACCGTCTCTCGGTAGATACTACGCAGCTGCCCGATAACGTCGATCTTGAGCAAACAACACAGTTTGTGGTGCCCAACAGAGGTGCAATGGTAGCGGCGCGTTTCAACGCCAATATCGGTTATCGCGTACTTGTTACAGTCAGCGATCGCAACGGTAAACCGTTGCCCTTTGGCGCTCTTGCCAGCAACGATGAGACGGGGCAACAAAGTATCGTCGATGAGGGCGGCATACTATATCTCTCTGGGATATCGAGTAAATCACAAAGCTGGACTGTACGCTGGGGAAATCAGGCAGATCAACAATGTCAGTTTGCTTTTAGTACACCGGATTCAGAACCAACAACCTCTGTATTACAAGGCACGGCGCAGTGCCATTAAGGATAAAAAAATGAAAAGAGCGCCTCTTATAACAGGACTTTTGTTGATATCCACATCCTGCGCTTATGCCTCCTCAGGAGGGTGTGGAGCCGACAGCACTAGCGGTGCGACAAATTACAGCAGTGTGGTTGATGATGTTACGGTGAACCAGACAGATAACGTGACAGGACGGGAGTTTACCTCTGCCACGCTAAGTAGCACTAACTGGCAATACGCCTGTACCTGCTCTGCGGGTAAGGCAGTTAAACTTGTCTATATGGTCAGCCCTGTACTTACCACCACTGGACATCAAGCAGGATATTACAAACTCAATGATAGTCTGGATATTAAAACCACATTACAGGCGAATGACATTCCAGGACTCGTGACTGACCAGACCGTTTCTGTTAACACCCGATTCACACAGATAAAAAGCAACACCGTATATTCTGCTGCAACCCAAACGGGTGTTTGCCAGGGTGACACGTCTCGTTATGGACCCGTTAATATTGGTGCAAATACCACCTTTACCCTGTATGTCACCAAGCCATTTCTCGGCTCGATGACCATTCCGAAAACGGATATTGCCGTCATTAAAGGCGCATGGGTCGATGGAATGGGAAGCCCGTCTACAGGTGACTTCCATGATTTAGTCAAGTTATCGATTCAGGGAAATCTCACCGCCCCACAGTCGTGCAAAATTAATCAGGGCGATGTTATTAAGGTTAATTTTGGATTCATCAATGGTCAGAAGTTTACCACCCGCAATGCCATGCCAGACGGTTTTACTCCAGTAGACTTTGATATCACTTATGACTGTGGTGATACTTCAAAGATTAAAAACTCGTTGCAAATGCGCATCGACGGTACAACTGGGGTAGTAGACCAGTACAACCTGGTCGCCAGACGAAGAAGTTCAGACAATGCGCCCGATGTCGGTATTCGTATTGAAAATCTCGGCGGCGGAGTTGCAAATATTCCTTTTCAGAACGGTATCCTTCCCGTTGATCCTTCCGGGCATGGCACCATCAACATGCGCGCCTGGCCAGTTAATCTGGTCGGTGGTGAGCTGGAAACAGGAAAATTTCAGGGCACCGCCACCATTACCGTCATCGTGCGGTAAAAGAAGACGTTGCGTTTTGATTAACGCAACGCTTCGGCACTCTTACCCCTGCTGCTCCAGCGCATACTTATACAGCGCATTTTTCTTCACGCCGTGAATTTCTGCCGCCAGCGCCGCCGCTTTTTTCAACGGCAGTTCTGCCTGTAGCAGCGCCAGCGTGCGCAGGGCATCGGCGGGTAAGTCTTCTTCCTGTGCTTTATGACCTTCGATAATCAGCACCATTTCGCCTTTGCGACGGTTTTCATCTTCTTTTACCCACGCCAGCAGCTCGCCAACGGGCGCGCCGTGAATGGTTTCCCAGGTTTTGGTCAGCTCACGCGCCAGAACCACGTAGCGGGATTCGCCTAATACCGCAACGATATCTTCCAGGCTATCTAACAGACGGTGGGTGGATTCATAAAAAATCAGCGTGCGCGGCTCCGCTTCAATGGCTTTTAGCGCATCACGGCGGCCTTTTGATTTGGCAGGTAAAAAGCCTTCGTAACAGAAACGGTCAGAGGGTAAACCCGCGGCGCTTAACGCAGTGATAGCAGCACACGGCCCGGGTAGCGGCACCACGCAAATCCCCGCTTCACGGCAGGTACGCACCAGATGGTAGCCAGGATCGTTAATTAGCGGCGTTCCGGCATCGGAAACCAGCGCAATGTTCTGCCCTTCTTGCAGCTTCGCCAGCAGCGTTTCGGCTTTTTGTTGTTCGTTATGGTCGTGCAGCGCAAACAACCGGGCATTAATCCCAAAATGTTGCAGCAATAAACCGGTGTGACGAGTATCCTCGGCGGCAATCAGATCAACGGCCTGTAATACCTCTAACGCACGCTGGGTGATATCCGCCAGATTGCCGATTGGCGTCGGTACAATGTAAAGCTGGCCCTGAGAATTATCCGCCGATTGGTGTTGTTTCATTGTGTCGTCCGTATTGCCGATTTAATATTGAGCATTGCGTAAAAAAATATCACTGGATACATTATGGTACCCTCAACATTTTCTCGTTTGAAAGCCGCGCGTTGTCTGCCTGTTGTTCTGGCAGCCCTGATTTTCGCCGGTTGTGGCACCCATACTCCCGATCAGTCCACTGCTTATATGCAGGGCACGGCGCAGGCTGATTCTGCCTTTTATCTTCAGCAGATGCAGCAAAGCTCTGATGATACCAGGATCAACTGGCAATTACTCGCCATTCGTGCACTGGTGAAAGAAGGTAAAACCGGGCAGGCGGTTGAGTTGTTTAACCAACTACCGCAAGAACTGAACGATTCTCAGCGTCGCGAGAAAACACTGCTGGCGGTAGAGATTAAACTGGCGCAGAAAGATTTTGCTGGCGCGCAAAACTTGCTGGCGAAAATCACACCTGCCGATTTAGAACAAAACCAGCAAGCGCGTTACTGGCAGGCAAAAATCGATGCCAGCCAGGGGCGTCCTTCCATTGATTTACTGCGCGCGTTAATTGCTCAGGAACCGCTGCTCGGCGCGAAAGAAAAACAGCAGAATATTGATGCCACCTGGCAGGCGCTCTCCTCCATGACTCAGGAACAGGCGAATACGCTGGTGATCAACGCCGACGAAAATATTCTGCAAGGCTGGCTGGATCTGCAGCGCGTCTGGTTTGATAACCGTAACGATCCCGACATGATGAAAGCCGGGATCGCCGACTGGCAAAAACGTTATCCGAACAATCCGGGCGCGAAAATGCTGCCAACGCAGTTGGTTAACGTAAAAGCGTTTAAACCAGCCTCGACCAACAAAATCGCCCTGCTGTTGCCGCTGAATGGCCAGGCAGCGGTATTTGGTCGCACTATTCAGCAAGGCTTTGAAGCGGCGAAAAATATCGGCACTCAGCCAGTGGCGGCTCAGGTAGCTGCCGCACCTGCCGCAGACGTAGCTGAACAACCTCAGCCGCAAACCGTGGATGGCGTTGCCAGCCCGGCACAAGCCTCGGTTAGCGATCTGACCGGTGAACAGCCTGCGGCACAGCCAGCGCCTGTAAGCACCCCGGCAGCAACCACCACAGCGGTAAGCGCGCCAGCGAATCCATCCGCAGAACTGAAAATCTACGATACCTCATCACAACCACTTAGCCAGATCTTAAGCCAGGTTCAGCAGGATGGCGCGAGTATTGTGGTTGGTCCGTTGCTGAAAAATAACGTTGAAGAGTTGCTTAAGAGCAACACCCCGCTGAACGTGCTGGCACTGAACCAGCCGGAGAATATCGAAAACCGCGTCAATATTTGTTACTTCGCGCTTTCACCGGAAGACGAAGCGCGCGATGCAGCGCGTCATATTCGTGACCAGGGTAAACAAGCGCCGCTGGTGCTGATCCCACGCAGTTCATTGGGCGATCGCGTAGCCAATGCGTTTGCGCAGGAGTGGCAGAAACTGGGCGGCGGCACCGTTCTGCAACAAAAATTTGGTTCCACCAGCGAATTACGCGCGGGTGTTAACGGCGGTTCTGGTATCGCTTTAACGGGTACCCCGATTACTCCCAGAGCGACAACCGACTCCGGCATGACGACCAACAATCCAACGCTGCAAACCACGCCAACCGATGACCAGTTCACCAATAATGGCGGTCGTGTCGATGCGGTGTACATTGTGGCAACGCCGGGTGAAATCGCTTTTATCAAACCGATGATCGCCATGCGTAACGGTAGCCAGAGCGGTGCAACGCTGTACGCCAGCTCCCGCAGTGCGCAAGGGACCGCTGGCCCGGATTTCCGACTGGAGATGGAAGGCTTGCAGTACAGCGAAATCCCGATGCTGGCAGGCGGTAATCTACCGTTAATGCAGCAGGCACTCAGCGCGGTGAATAACGATTATTCACTGGCTCGCATGTATGCGATGGGCGTCGATGCCTGGTCGCTGGCAAATCATTTCTCACAAATGCGCCAGGTTCAGGGTTTTGAAATCAACGGTAATACCGGAAGCCTGACGGCAAACCCGGATTGCGTGATTAACAGGAAGTTATCATGGCTACAGTACCAACAAGGTCAGGTAGTCCCCGCCAGTTAACCACCAAACAGACCGGCGATGCGTGGGAAGTACAAGCGCGTCGCTGGCTGGAAGGCAAAGGACTGCGATTTGTCGCCGCTAACGTGAACGAGCGTGGCGGCGAGATCGATCTGATAATGCGTGAAGGCCGGACCACCGTTTTTGTCGAGGTACGCTATCGCCGCTCTGCGCTTTATGGCGGCGGGGGGAGCAGGGGGGGCGGAAGCGCCGGCGCGGCAGCCAGTGTGACCCGCAGCAAACAACACAAATTATTACAGACTGCCCGCTTGTGGCTCGCGCGTCATAATGGGAGTTTTGATACTGTGGATTGCCGGTTCGATGTGGTAGCCTTCACCGGGAATGAGGTTGAGTGGATTAAGGATGCCTTTAATGACCACTCATAATTAAGGTTTAAGGATTAGCGTGCAAGAAAGAATTAAAGCTTGCTTCACTGAAAGCATTCAAACTCAAATTGCGGCGGCAGAGGCGCTTCCGGATGCCATCTCCCGTGCAGCCATGACGCTGGTTCAGTCTCTGCTCAATGGCAACAAAATCCTCTGTTGTGGTAATGGAACTTCCGCTGCCAATGCACAGCATTTTGCTGCCAGCATGATCAACCGTTTCGAAACGGAGCGGCCCAGCTTACCTGCCATTGCACTAAATACTGATAATGTTGTCTTAACGGCGATTGCCAACGATCGCTTACATGATGAAGTGTATGCAAAACAGGTGCGGGCGCTGGGTCATGCGGGAGATGTATTGTTAGCCATTTCCACCCGTGGCAACAGCCGCGATATTGTAAAAGCGGTAGAAGCTGCCGTTACGCGTGATATGACTATTGTGGCATTGACCGGCTATGACGGCGGCGAACTTGCAGGTTTGTTAGGGCCACAAGATGTGGAGATCCGCATTCCTTCGCATCGTAGTGCTCGCATTCAGGAAATGCATATGCTGACGGTAAATTGCCTGTGCGATCTGATCGATAACACGCTTTTCCCTCACCAGGATGTTTAAGGAGAATACATGAAGGCATTATCGCCAATCGCAGTCCTTATTTCCGCGCTGCTGTTGCAAGGTTGTGTTGCCGCTGCCGTAGTGGGTACCGCTGCTGTGGGTACCAAAGCCGCAACTGACCCACGCAGTGTCGGCACCCAGGTGGACGATGGTACCCTGGAAGTGCGCGTGAACAGCGCATTGTCGAAAGACGAACAGATTAAGAAAGAAGCCCGTATTAATGTCACGGCGTATCAGGGCAAAGTGCTGCTGGTTGGGCAGTCACCAAACGCTGAACTTTCGGCTCGCGCCAAACAGATTGCTATGGGCGTAGACGGTGCCAACGAAGTGTATAACGAGATTCGTCAGGGCCAGCCGATTGGTCTGGGCGAAGCATCTAACGATACGTGGATCACCACCAAAGTGCGTTCGCAGCTCTTAACCAGCGACCTGGTGAAATCGTCCAACGTGAAAGTGACCACCGAAAACGGTGAAGTGTTCCTGATGGGGCTGGTGACTGAACGTGAAGCGAAAGCGGCGGCAGATATTGCCAGCCGGGTGAGCGGCGTAAAGCGGGTAACCACAGCGTTTACGTTTATTAAATAGCAGCCCCTTGTAATGCCTGATGCGACGCTTGCCGCGTCTTATCAGGCATACAACGATGCAAACCGTAGATCGGATAAGGCGTTTACGCCGCATCCGACATGTTTTCCCTCAAATCAGAACAACAGCGCCAGCCCGCCGACAATCACACCAGACACTGCCACCATCGCCCCTGTCAGCCATAAGGCTTTCGCCGGGAACGCTTTGCGCAGCATAATCAGTGACGGCAAACTCACTGCCGGGAGCGTCATCAACAATGCCAGCGCCGGAGCGGTTCCCATACCTGCCAGCATCATCGTTTGTACAATCGGAATTTCTGCTGCCGTGGGAATGACAAACAAGCATCCTGCCACCGCCATCGCCACCACCCACATCAGGCTGTTATCGACAGCACCATCGGCATGGGGGAATAACCAGACGCGAGCGGCACCCAACACCAGTACTGCAAGGATGTAAACCGGGATCGTACTCCAGAAAAGCGTCCATAGCGCCCTGCCCCAGCGGCTAAAAAAACCGCCCTGTGCTTCCGGTATGTCAATTTCGACCGGTGCCTGCGTTTGCGGTGTTTCACGCACCCATTTTTGCACCAGCGTCGCAATCAGCAACACCATCACCAGCCCGGCCACCAGACGAATCGCCGCAAAACCCCAGCCGAGGACAAACCCCATAAACACCAGCGTCGCCGGGTTTAACACCGGATTGCCCATCCAGAATGCCAGCGCACCGCCCATCGACACCTGTTGGCGACGCATTCCCGCCGCGACCGGAGCCGCACAGCAGGTACACATCATGCCCGGCAGCGAAAACAGCGTTCCCAGCAGCGTGCTGCGAAAGCGCGATTGCCCAAGCGTACGCAACAACCAGTCACGCGGGATCAGCACCTGAATCAACGAACCGAGGATCACCCCCAGCACCGCCGCTTTCCATACCGCGAGGAAATAGATCATCGCGTAATCCAACGCCGCCTGCCATGGGTTAGCATCCGCCTGCGCAAGGATAGATTTACCGATACTGTGGGTTTCGGCAGCAGTAAACGCTTTGCCGTAGTAAGGTTCCCATTTCACATACCAGAGACCGGCAATGACAACGAGAAAGAAAAGCGCGGGTTTCCACCACTGAATGGGCGTTGCCGCCTGAGATGAAGACTGACCAGTCATAGCATTCCCCAGGAATAAGTTATGATAATTGAGCGCGTGAATATTACGCTCACTATCAATTCTTGGGAATAATTATTCAGCTCTTTTGCGTAATTCTGAAGAGCTTAAAATCGTCACACCTTCATGCCCGGGCCGCATCGCCTCTGCCAGCATGACCCGCGCCACGTCTCTCGCATCAATGGATTTCCAGTTACCGGGTAATAAACGGAACAGCGGCGCAAAAAGCGTTTCGTTCATCCGCTGTTTGCTACGATCGCCCAGTAACATCGACGGGCGAGCAATGGTCAATTTCGGCCAGTTCTGGGCGATTAATGCTTCTTCCATCTCCCCTTTGACGCGGTTATAGAAAAACGGCGAGTGGGCATTGGCACCCATAGCACTGACCACCAGCATATGCTGCGCGCCCAGTCGCCGCCCGGTTAATGCGGTATCCACTACCAGCGTGTAATCGGCATGAATAAACGCCTCTTTGCTCCCCGCTTCTCGCCGCGTGGTGCCGAGACAACAAAACACAATGTCGATGGGATCGGTGACCTGCGCCAGCGCGTCAGTCAGTTGCGGATCATGGGGATTAAACACCCCGGGCATATCGCCCAACGGACGTCGCGTCGGCGCGGCTATGGCGTTAACTTTCGGTTCGTTAATCAACATCCGCAGCAGGTGACCGCCCACCAGCCCCGTTGCGCCTGTAATCATTACCTGACTCATCTTCGCTCCTTTACAGAATTGTCTGCCTTGCGCTCCACGGCTCATGCACCAGGCTTAATAGACCATGAGGTAATTATCCCCGATTGTGGGAAATTCGCCTCATCCAATGCAACAACGCGGAGGAAGCATGAGTAAGAAAATTGCCGTTTTAATCACTGATGAATTTGAAGATTCAGAATTTACTTCACCCGCAGACGAGTTCCGTAAAGCCGGACACGAAGTGATTACCATTGAAAAACAAGCGGGTAAAACGGTGAAAGGCAAAAAAGGAGAAGCCAGCGTGACCATCGATAAATCCATCGATGAAGTGACGCCAGCGGAGTTTGATGCCCTGCTGCTACCGGGCGGCCATTCACCGGATTATCTGCGTGGGGACAACCGTTTTGTCACCTTTACCCGTGATTTTGTGAATAGTGGCAAACCGGTGTTTGCCATCTGTCACGGCCCGCAGTTGCTGATCAGCGCCGATGTGATTCGGGGGCGCAAACTGACCGCAGTTAAACCGATCATTATTGATGTTAAAAATGCGGGCGCGGAATTTTACGATCAGGAAGTCGTGGTTGATAAAGATCAGCTGGTTACCAGCCGGACACCGGACGATCTGCCAGCGTTTAACCGCGAGGCGTTACGCCTTCTCGGTGCCTGAGTCGCGTAGCCAAATCATTTTTTTACCAAAGCCCAGCGTGTTGTCGGTGAATTTGATTTCATCGAGCCGGATTTCCCACACCGGGGCCGACAGCATTCTGGCAACCGGAAAGCGACGATTGTACGCCTTGCGCGCGAGGTCGCTTTCCTCACCTTCCAGCCTGCGGATCTCACCTTTAAACTGCACACCGCGAATTAACGCTACCGTTTTCGGCTGACCGTTTACCGTTCCGGCAACTGCCGCCTGCGGCCCGCTCATCTGCGCGTGGCGCGTTTTTTCTTCCGTCAAAATGTAGAAGGCGACTTTCTGCGCATCAAAAAGATAAAAGGCATTAGCGCACCAGAGTTCCCCTTCCTGCTGCACACACCAGGTGACAACATGTTGTTTTGCCAGCCAACGGCTGATGGCGATGAGTGTTTCCATTGCTGTTCTCTTTTATACTGTGGGCCTGACCTTAACATGCGATGCAGACGATGACACCCTGGTTTCTTTACTTGATCCGTACCGCCGACAATAAGCTTTATACCGGGATCACCACGGATGTCGAACGCCGCTATCAGCAGCACCAAAGCGGCAAAGGGGCGAAAGCACTGCGCGGGAAAGGAGAACTGACGCTGGCGTTTTCTGCTCCAGTGGGCGATCGTTCGCTGGCGTTACGGGCGGAATATCGCGTTAAGCAACTGACCAAACGGCAAAAAGAGCGTCTGGTAGCGGAAGGCGCAGGGTTTGCAGAGCTGTTAAGCAGTCTGCAAACCCCGGAGATTAAAAGCGATTGAAATGCTCGTGATACTCAACCAGGCCGGTAACGCCATTCAGCGCGTCATCCGCTAAACGATGTACCTGGAAGGCGCTTTCAGTGCCCGGCCAGCGGCAACGCAGATCGTGATGCGCCGCCAGTTCAAAGCCGAAACGACTGTACAGCGCCGGATCGCCCAGCGTCACCACTGCGGCATAGCCGAACTCATTAAGCGAATCGAGTCCTTCATAGACCAGTTGGCGTGCCAGCCCCTGTCCACGGTATTTTTCATCAACCGCCAACGGTGCCATGCCGACCCATTGCAGGTCTTCGCCCTGCACATCAACCGGACTAAATGCCACATAGCCAATGACCTGACCTTCGTCATCTGTCGCCACCAGCCCCAGCGTCAGAAAGCCATCTTCACGCAGATCGTGAACCAGCTTCGCTTCCGCATCACTTTCGAATGAGCGACGCAGCAGGGCATCAATACCCGGCGCATCAATGGGAATTTCTACTCGAATTAGCATGGTTCACCTACCGATGTCTGTTTGGTTTCAGGCGCGGTTTTCATTCCCGCCTCAACAAAATCCGCCAGTTGCAGCAGCATCATGCGTAAGGCTTTCGGCATTTGCTCCAGTTCAATGGCGTCCATCAGGTTTTTCACATACAGCCCCAGCTCCGTATCGCCTTCAATCACCAGCCGACGCTGGAAGAAGAGCGTATCCGGATCTTGTTTACGCGCCGCAATCATCAGCAGATCGCTGGCGTCGGCACTAAAACTCACATCAGCTTGCGCGTTCTGGCTGACCACCAGTTTGCCATTCACCACCGAGGTAAACCATTGCAGGTCAATATCACGCACATGAATACTTAACCAGCGGCCTTCAAGAAACTCCAGCTCACCATCATCCAGCGCCTGACGGAATTGCCAGCTTAAGACCTGCTCAAGAACCTGGCGTTTTAGCGCAAATGGCGTCAGTTTTACCGGTACACTCAACAGAGATGGCCCCAAATACACAATACGGGAACGCAGTTTATCCAACACGAGTTTTACTCCCTGTTTCAACAATCATCCTATTTTGCCATATCAGAAAAATAACATAGCGGTATAAATCAACAATTCCATATGAAATTGCTGCTACCACCAATACAACTTTAACTGCCTTAAATCAAAAATTGTCGCAGCAAGGTTAACTAAAATCCCAGTTCGTTAACATTTTTGCGTTTTGATAGCGCAACCTTCAGGAAAAATTATGGAGCTGCTCTGCCCTGCCGGAAATCTCCCGGCGCTTAAGGCGGCCATCGAAAACGGCGCAGATGCTGTTTATATCGGGCTAAAAGATGATACCAATGCCCGTCACTTCGCCGGCCTTAACTTTACCGAGAAAAAATTGCAGGAAGCGGTGAGTTTTGTCCATCAACATCGCCGCAAACTTCACATCGCGATTAACACTTTTGCGCATCCGGACGGTTACGCCCGTTGGCAGCGCGCCGTGGATATGGCGGCGCAGCTGGGTGCCGACGCGCTGATCCTCGCCGACCTCGCCATGCTGGAATACGCCGCCGAGCGTTATCCGCATATTGAGCGCCACGTATCGGTGCAGGCTTCGGCGACCAATGAAGAGGCGATTAACTTTTATCATCGCCATTTTGACGTTGCCCGCGTGGTGCTGCCGCGCGTGTTGTCGATTCATCAGGTGAAACAACTGGCACGGGTCACACCTGTACCACTGGAAGTCTTTGCTTTCGGCAGCCTGTGCATTATGTCGGAAGGTCGTTGCTATCTGTCGTCGTATCTGACGGGTGAGTCGCCCAACACCGTAGGCGCGTGTTCTCCGGCCCGTTTCGTGCGCTGGCAACAAACGCCGCAGGGGCTGGAATCCCGCCTGAACGAAGTGCTGATCGACCGTTATCAGGACGGCGAAAACGCAGGTTATCCGACGCTATGTAAAGGGCGTTATCTGGTGGACGGCGAGCGCTATCACGCGCTGGAAGAACCAACCAGTCTCAATACCCTGGAACTGCTGCCGGAGTTAATGGCGGCGAATATTGCTTCGGTGAAAATTGAAGGCCGCCAGCGTAGCCCGGCGTATGTCAGCCAGGTGGCGAAAGTCTGGCGTCAGGCTATCGACCGTTGTAAGGCCGATCCGCAAAACTTTGTACCGCAAAGCGCGTGGATGGAGACGCTCGGGTCGATGTCCGAAGGCACGCAAACCACTCTTGGCGCGTATCACCGTAAATGGCAGTGAGAAGAGCAATGAAATATTCCTTAGGGCCAGTGCTGTGGTACTGGCCAAAAGAGACGCTGGAAGATTTTTATCAGCAGGCCGCCACCAGCAGCGCCGACGTGATTTATCTTGGTGAAGCGGTATGCAGCAAGCGCCGGGCAACCAAAGTTGGCGACTGGCTGGAGATGGCAAAATCGCTCGCCGGAAGTGGCAAGCAGATTGTGCTCTCCACGCTGGCGCTGGTGCAGGCATCCTCTGAACTGGGCGAACTGAAACGCTATGTTGAGAACGGTGAGTTTCTGATTGAAGCCAGCGATCTCGGCGTGGTGAATATGTGCGCTGAACGCAAACTGCCGTTCGTCGCCGGGCACGCGCTGAACTGCTACAACGCGGTGACGCTGAAAATATTGCTCAAACAGGGCATGATGCGCTGGTGTATGCCGGTGGAGCTTTCCCGCGACTGGCTGGTGAATCTGCTTAATCAGTGCGATGAGCTGGGCATTCGCAACCAGTTTGAAGTGGAAGTCCTGAGCTACGGTCATCTACCGCTGGCCTACTCCGCCCGCTGCTTTACCGCGCGTTCGGAAGACCGCCCGAAAGATGAGTGTGAAACCTGCTGCATTAAGTATCCGAACGGGCGCAACGTGCTGTCGCAGGAAAACCAACAAGTGTTTGTACTCAATGGCATTCAGACCATGAGCGGCTACGTTTACAACCTCGGTAACGAGCTGGCATCCATGCAGGGGCTGGTTGATGTGGTCCGCCTGTCACCGCAGGGTACTGACACTTTCGCGATGCTCGACGCCTTCCGCGCTAATGAAAATGGCGCTGCGCCACTATTGTTGACGGCAAACAGCGACTGTAACGGCTACTGGCGGCGGCTGGCCGGGCTGGAGCTGCAAGCCTAAGTAAATATGCTCGTCATACTTCAAGTTGCATGTGCTGCATCTGCATTCGTTCACCCCAGTCACTTACTTATGTAAGCTCCTGGGGATTCACTCTCTTGTCGCCTTCCTGCAACTCGAATTATTTAGAGCACAGCTCACTTTGTTAACAACTTTAACTACTCTTTAATGCAGTATTAAAGATTAATCGGTAACAAAGTGAGCTGTTATGACTGATAAAACCATTGCGTTTTCGCTACTCGATCTGGCCCCCATTCCCGAAGGTTCTTCAGCGCGGGAAGCATTCTCCCACTCTCTCGATCTCGCCCGTCTGGCTGAAAAGCGCGGCTATCATCGCTACTGGCTGGCAGAACACCACAATATGACTGGCATTGCCAGTGCTGCCACGTCGGTATTGATTGGCTATCTGGCGGCGAATACCACCACGCTGCATCTGGGGTCTGGCGGCGTGATGTTGCCTAACCACTCACCGTTGGTCATTGCCGAACAGTTCGGCACGCTCAATACACTCTATCCGGGGCGAATCGATTTGGGGCTGGGTCGTGCGCCAGGTAGTGACCAACGGACAATGATGGCGCTGCGTCGCCATATGAGCGGCGATATTGATAATTTCCCCCGCGATGTCGCGGAGCTGGTGGACTGGTTTGACGCCCGCGATCCCAATCCGCATGTGCGCCCGGTACCAGGCTATGGCGAGAAAATCCCCGTGTGGTTGTTAGGCTCCAGCCTTTACAGCGCGCAACTGGCGGCGCAGCTTGGTCTGCCGTTCGCGTTTGCCTCACACTTCGCGCCGGATATGTTGTTCCAGGCGCTGCATCTTTATCGCAGCAACTTCAAACCGTCGGCACGACTGGAAAAACCATACGCGATGGTGTGCATCAATATTATCGCCGCCGATAGCAACCGCGACGCTGAGTTTCTGTTTACCTCAATGCAGCAAGCCTTTGTGAAGTTGCGCCGTGGCGAAACCGGGCAACTGCCGCCACCGATTCAAAATATGGATCAGTTCTGGTCGCCGTCCGAACAGTATGGTGTGCAGCAGGCGCTGAGTATGTCGTTGGTAGGTGATAAAGCGAAAGTGCGTCATGGCTTGCAGTCGATCCTGCGCGAAACCGACGCCGATGAGATTATGGTCAACGGGCAGATTTTCGACCACCAGGCGCGGCTGCATTCGTTTGAGCTGGCGATGGATGTTAAGGAAGAGTTGTTGGGATAGTGTGTCTTAACGCGGGAAGCCTTATCCGAGCTGGCAACGCTGTCCTACGTAGACCTGATAAGCGAAGCGCATCAGGCATTGTGTAGGCAGCAGAAATGTCGGATAAGGCACCGCTGATTACTGATACACCGGCAGTAAATTAAAGCTCGATAAAATATGGACCAGTGCGTTGCCAACGCCAAACACCAGAATCAGCGTAATCATCGGCTTGCCGCCCCAGACGCGGAATTTCGGGCTGCCAAAGCGTTTACGCGATGCGCGGGCTAACAGCGCCGGAACAATTGCCGCCCAGATGGTAGCTGCTAAACCAGCATAACCAATGGCGTACAGGAATCCGTTCGGGAACAGTAGACCACCCACAACAGGCGGGGCAAAGGTCAGCAATGCCGTTTTCAAGCGCCCCAGGGCTGAGTCATCGAAACCAAACAGATCTGCCAGATAGTCAAACAAACCCAGCGTTACGCCAAGGAACGAACTCGCTACCGCAAAGTTTGAGAACACGACCAGCAGAAGGTCCAGGCTACGGCTGTTCAGCACGCCGCTTAATGCCTGTACCAGCACATCAATATTACCGCCCTTCTCTGCAATACCGATAAACTCCGGACGCGGGATGTTACCCATCGTCGCCAGCAACCAGATGGTATACAGCGCCAGTGCCATCAGCGTACCGTACACCAGGCATTTCACGATGGTTTTCGGATCTTTGCCGTAATACTTCATCAGGCTTGGCACGTTACCGTGATAACCAAACGACGCCAGGCAGAACGGCAATGTCATCAGCAGATACGGCGCATAAGATGCATTGCTTTCTGCAACGTTGAACAATGTCGCAGGCTGCACATGCCCCAACAGGCTGCCAAAGGTGAGGAAGAAGGTAATGACTTTCGCCCCCAGCACAATCGCCGTCATGCGGCTGACGGCCTTAGTACTCAACCACACCACAAACGCTACCAGCAGTGCAAAACCAAAACCCGCCGCCCGTGCCGGGACGTTTAGCGACATCTCTGCGAAGGTGTGATGCAGAATTGAACCACTGGCAGAAATATAGGCATAGGTCAGGATATAGAGCACAAAGGCAATGGAAATGCCGTTGACCACGTTCCAGCCTTTGCCCAGCAAATCTTTGGTGATAGTGTCAAAACTCGAACCGATTCGGTAATTCAGGTTAGCTTCCAGAATCATCAAGCCGGAATGCAGCATACAGAACCAGGTGAAGATCAGCGCCGCCATTGACCAGAAGAACCACGCCCCGGACATGACCACTGGCAGAGAAAACATCCCTGCGCCAATAATGGTGCCGCCGATAATCACCACGCCGCCAAGCAGCGACGGTGACGTTTGGGTGGTGGTTAGTGTTGCCATGAGGGCTTCTCTCCAGTGAAAAATAGTGCGACTGCGTTGTTATGTATTGCACTGTACCAGTACACGAGTACAAAAGACAGAAAAAAAGCCCCGATGGTTCAAATCGGGGCTGTATATATTATTTTACAGACTGTGTTCGCTGTTCAGCGATGATTACGCATCGCCACCGAAACGACGACGACCGGTAGAGTCATCACGACGCGGTGCGCGGCCTTCACGACGTTCGCCGCTAAAACGACGACCATCACCACGACCACCTTCACGGCGTTCACCGCTGAAGTTACGACCGCCTTCACGACGCTCGCCACCGAAACCACGACCACCGCCACGACGCTCACCGCCAGTATGCGGCTGCGCATCGCCCAGCAACTGCATATTCATCGGCTTGTTCAGAATGCGAGTACGCGTAAAGTGTTGCAGTACTTCACCCGGCATACCTTTCGGCAGTTCGATAGTGGAGTGAGAAGCAAACAGCTTAATGTTACCGATGTAACGGCTGCTGATGTCGCCTTCGTTAGCAATCGCGCCAACGATATGACGAACTTCAACACCATCATCGCGGCCCACTTCAATGCGGTAAAGCTGCATGTCACCAACATCACGACGTTCACGACGCGGACGATCTTCACGGTCGCCACGTGGGCCACGGTCGTTACGATCGCGCGGACCACGGTCATCACGGTCACGGAATTCACGTTTCGGACGCATCGGCGCATCTGGCGGAACAATCAGAGTACGTTCACCCTGTGCCATTTTCAGCAGTGCCGCAGCCAGAGTTTCGAGATCCTGCTCTTCACCTTCTGCAGTCGGCTGAATTTTGCTCAGCAGTGCGCGGTATTGATCCAGATCGCTGCTTTCCAGCTGCTGCTGTACTTTAGCGGCGAATTTTTCCAGACGGCGTTTGCCCAGCAGTTCTGCGTTCGGCAGTTCTACTTCCGGAATAGTCAGCTTCATAGTACGTTCAATGTTGCGCAGCAGACGACGCTCGCGGTTCTCAACGAACAGCAGCGCGCGGCCAGCACGACCCGCACGACCGGTACGACCGATACGGTGAACGTAAGACTCAGAATCCATCGGGATATCGTAGTTAACCACCAGGCTGATACGCTCAACGTCCAGGCCACGGGCTGCAACGTCGGTCGCAATCAGGATGTCCAGACGACCATCTTTCAGGCGTTCCAGTGTCTGCTCACGCAGCGCCTGGTTCATGTCACCGTTCAGCGCGGCACTGTTGTAGCCGTTACGCTCAAGAGCTTCAGCCACTTCCAGAGTCGCATTTTTGGTACGAACGAAGATAATCGCCGCATCAAAATCTTCCGCTTCCAGGAAACGTACCAGTGCTTCGTTTTTACGCATACCCCAGACAGTCCAGTAGCTCTGGCTGATGTCAGGACGGGTAGTCACGCTGGACTGAATGCGCACTTCCTGCGGCTCTTTCATAAAGCGGCGGGTAATGCGACGAATCGCTTCCGGCATGGTTGCAGAGAACAGAGCGGTCTGATGACCTTCCGGGATCTGCGCCATAATGGTTTCAACGTCTTCGATGAAGCCCATGCGCAGCATTTCGTCAGCTTCATCCAGAACCAGACCGCTCAGTTTAGAGAGGTCCAGAGTGCCACGTTTCAGGTGGTCCAGCAGACGGCCCGGAGTACCGACAACGATCTGCGGCCCCTGACGCAGGGCGCGTAATTGCACGTCATAACGCTGGCCGCCGTACAGAGCAACCACATTTACGCCGCGCATGTGTTTAGAGAAATCCGTCATTGCTTCAGCAACCTGTACCGCCAGTTCGCGGGTCGGTGCCAGCACCAGAATCTGTGGTGCTTTCAGCTCAGGATCAAGATTCTGCAACAGAGGTAAAGAGAATGCTGCAGTTTTTCCGCTCCCCGTCTGGGCCATACCCAGAACGTCGCGGCCATTCAGCAGATGTGGAATACACTCTGCCTGAATTGGAGATGGTTTTTCGTAACCCAGATCGTTAAGGGCTTCAAGGATAGGAGCCTTCAGGCCCAGATCTGCAAAAGTGGTTTCGAATTCAGCCATGTAGTACGTGTGCCTCAAAATTAATGGCGGCCAGTCTACATAACTCATCATGAAATTGATCAGCAATTTTCATTGAAAAGTGTGAACCGGCTCAAAGTAGGTGTATTAACGAACAACAACGCCCTCACCCGTTAAGGTGATGGCAATCAAAAAAGATTACGGGCTGATGTGTACGTCAGCTATTGCTGGTCCGATTCTGCCAGGTCATCTTGGTCCTGGCCCAGGAGCGATAATTCCAACAATGCGTATCGGTGCTCAACAAAGTTATGAACGTTGTTGGCAACCGCCAGTTTGAACAGTGCCGTGGCGCTGTCCAAATCCCCCAGACTTAGGTAGTACTTACCTAAATAGAAGTTGGTTTCACTGAGATGCTCAGCGAGCGAGGTGTTATCCGTTGCGTCCGCCTTGAGCCTTTCCATTAACGTTTGTTCGCTAATGTTGCCCAGGTAGAACTCGACAATGTTCCATCCCCACTGTTCCTTATCCGATTTTTCGAAGTGCTGTTTCAACACTTCTTTAGCCTGCTTCTCATCGAGCTTCTGCTCGGCGAGATAAAGCCACAGACTACGGAAAGGATCATTGGGATCGTCTTGATAAAACGCCAGCAGATCATCTTGCGCTAACTTGTCACGACCGCCGTAATATAATGCGATCCCGCGATTCAAGTGCGCGTAGTTGTAAGTTGGATCAAGCTCAAGTACAGAATCAAACGCTTCATAGGCAGCATCAAAATTGCCTGCCTGCGTTAAATATATGCCTAAGTAATTGAATACTTCAGGCATATCCGGTCGGATTGCCAGCGCTTGCGAAAAATCGTTACGCGCTAATGCCCTCAGACCGAGACTATCATACAACACTCCGCGCTCATATAAAAGCTGTGCGCGTTCGTCATCGGTTAAAGCCCGACTGGCAAGGATTTGTTCCATACGTGCCAGAATCACTTCCTGCTGTAAAGTCGGTTGCAATGGTACCGCGAGGACTTCACTTTTACGCCAGGAAGTATTACTGCATCCTGCAAGCGTAAGTGCTGTCGCAACGAAACACCAGCGCAAAAAAGGCTTCATTTCCCACTCCCGAAGACCACGGTTGAATGAACGTCCTGTTCCCGGTTGCTAACAAGGCGTCCTGCCCGGTTAAAAGCCCCCCGCCGCAGCGGAGGGCAAATGGCAACCTTACTCGCCCTGTTCAGCAGCCGGAGCTTCCGGTGCTGCAGCAGGTTGAGACTGCTCAGTCGCTTCTTTAATGCTCAGACGGATACGGCCCTGGCGATCAACTTCCAGAACTTTCACCGGTACTTCCTGACCCATCTGCAGGTAATCGGTCACTTTCTCAACGCGTTTGTCAGCGATTTGAGAGATGTGGACCAGACCTTCTTTACCGCCGCCGATGGCAACAAATGCGCCAAAGTCAACGATACGGGTCACTTTACCAGTGTAGACGCGGCCCACTTCGATTTCTGCAGTGATCTCTTCGATACGACGAATAGCATGTTTCGCTTTCTCGCCGTCGGTCGCTGCGATCTTCACAGTACCGTCATCTTCGATTTCGATGGTAGTGCCAGTTTCTTCGGTCAGGGCACGGATAACAGAGCCGCCTTTACCGATAACGTCTTTGATCTTATCCGGGTTGATCTTGATGGTATGGATACGCGGTGCGAACTCAGAGATATCGCCACGCGGCGCGTTGATCGCCTGTTCCATTACGCCCAGGATATGCAGACGCGCACCTTTAGCCTGGTTCAGCGCAACCTGCATGATCTCTTTGGTGATACCTTCAATTTTGATATCCATCTGCAGTGCAGAGATACCGTCGCGGGAACCTGCAACTTTGAAGTCCATATCGCCCAGGTGATCTTCGTCGCCCAAAATGTCAGACAGTACAACGTAGTTGTCGCCTTCTTTCACCAGACCCATTGCGATACCCGCAACGGCAGCTTTGATTGGCACACCTGCGTCCATCAGCGCCAGAGACGCGCCGCACACGGAAGCCATAGAAGAAGAACCGTTGGATTCGGTGATTTCAGACACTACACGTACGGTGTACGGGAATTTGTCCATATCCGGCATGACTGCCAGCACGCCGCGCTTCGCCAGACGACCGTGACCAATTTCACGACGCTTCGGAGAACCGACCATGCCGGTTTCGCCTACGGAGTACGGAGGGAAGTTGTAGTGGAACAGGAAGGTATCGGTACGTTCGCCCATCAGTTCATCAAGAACCTGCGCGTCACGAGCGGTACCCAGCGTTGCAGTGACCAGTGCCTGCGTTTCACCGCGGGTGAACAGCGCAGAACCGTGAGTACGCGGCAGCACGCCAGTACGCACATCCAGACCACGGATCATATCTTTTTCACGACCGTCGATACGC
>OAVQ01000115.1_pt1 | contig 26428 bp, 21 predicted proteins | sample 1476441 | NCBI WGS metagenome assembly OAVQ01 (sample SAMEA2580104, study PRJEB22360) | human gut metagenome | biome: human gut; feature: human-associated habitat; material: faeces | place: Denmark | collected 2008/2010 | reverse complement strand
ACGGCAAGAGCGTCTATGCCGTCGTCGATGCTGCGGGCAGGGTTCCGCTGCGCATAGATGCGGGCGCGGTCGATGTGGATTCCGCAACCATTCTTGGCGGTGGCAACGTTGTCGTGGAGGCGGACGGCGATATGCTGACCGCGGAGATTCCCGCGACAGACGTCGCCGGCCCTCAGGTTGTGCGTTTTGCTCGACACTAATCAGCCCTTATCCATGAAGGCGGTCGCAGTCCGGTCGGTGCATTCCCGGCCGGCGCGGCCGCCTCGCTCATGAGTGGAAAAATTCTAAAACAATATTGAAAAATTTCCTTACCGTACATTATTCCTTACTGTAAGAACCTATTGCAAGGCGAAGGAGCCTATCATGAGTCGTTTTACCAAGTGATCCCTTCCTACGACGAAGTGCTCGTGTATTACGGCGAATAGTGCATGACCAAAAGCGTCAGTCAAAAAAGAGAGGGCCCACAAAAAGGCCCTCTCTTCATGCCGGATCACAAGGAACCGCGCGTCTCACCGCTTGCCGTTGTAGATCTCGTTGTCGATCACATCGGCGAACACGCGATTGACGGCCGGGCGCACCACTTTCAGCGACGGCGTCAGGCACTTGTTCTCCTGCGTGAACTGCGTGTCCAGCACGGCGAACTTGCGTACGGATTCGGCGCGCGAGACCGTCGCATTCGCCTTGTCCACGTACTGCTGGATCTCCTCGCGCACCGCCGCGTTCGTGGCGAGCCGGTCCACCGGCGTCTCCGTGGACAGTCCATGCGCGGGCAGCCACAATGCCAGCGACTCCGGATCGAGCGTCACCAGCGCGCCGATGAACGGGCGCTGGTCGCCCACCACCACGCAGTGCTCCACGATCGGGCATTTGGCGATCTCTTCCTCCAGCGGAATGGGGGAGACGTTCTTGCCGCCGGCGGTGATGATGATGTCCTTGATGCGTCCGGTGATGGTGATGCGGCCTTCGTCGTCGATGGACGCGAGGTCGCCGGTCCTGAGCCAGCCGTCGGCGGTGAATGCCTCGGCCGTCTTCTCCGGCAGATTGTGGTAGCCGCGGAACACGTTCGGGCCCTTGACCTGCAGTTCGCCTTCGTTGGAAATGCGAATCGAGGAGCCGGGCGCGGGCTGGCCTACGGTGCCGATCACATTGTCGGTCACGCGCGTGGCGGCGAACGGGGCGGCGGTTTCGGTCATGCCGTAACCCTGAATCATCGGCAGACCGATGCCGTTGTAGAAATGCGCCAGATCGAGCGAAAGTGGTGCGCCGCCGCAGGCCACGTACTTGATCTTCGGGCCCAGAGCGCCGCGCACCGTGCGGTAGACGAGCGTTTCGTACTTGGCGCGCTCGGCGATTTCGGCAAATGTGTGCTGCTCGCCGGCCTGCTCCTTGCGGCTCCAGACGCGCGCTGCCTCGGCGGCCTTGACAAACAGGCGGCCCTTCCAGCCGGCACCGGCCTTGTGCGAGGCGGCGTTGTACACCTTCTCGAACACGCGCGGCACGCCCAGCAGGTAGGTCGGTTCGAACGAACGCAGGTCCGGCAGCAGGGACTTGGTATCCGGCAGATAACCGACCACGCCGTCATCGGAGGCGATGGAGGCGTACTGGATAAATCGTGCGAAGCAGTGGGCCAGCGGCAGGAAGAGCAGCAGGCGTGGATGGTCGTCAAGCACCACTTCATGAAGCGCCTGCGAAGCGGTGATGGTGATGGACACGAAGTTCTTATGGGTCAGTTCGGCACCCTTCGGGTTGCCGGTGGAGCCCGAGGTGTAGACGATGGTGGCCAGATCGTCGGCGCGCACGGTGGCCACGCGCTCGTTCAGTTCCTCGTCCGAAACAGCCACGCCCAGACCTTCGAGCGCGCCCAGTGCGTTGCCCTCGAGCATGAGAATCTGCTTCAAGGCAGGGCAGTGGTCCTTGACCGAGTCGAGCCGGTCGAAGCGCTCGCGGTTGTCGGCAAAAGCCAGCTTGACCGCCGAATCGTTCATGATGCGCTGGGCTTGCGGGGCGGAGTCGGTGTCGTAGATCGGCACGCTTACCGCGCCCACCGCGGCCAGCGCGAAGTCGAGGATGCCCCATTCGAGACGGGTGGAGGAGAAGATGGTTACCGCGTCGCCCTTGGCGATGCCGAGCGCGATCAGGCCTTTGGCGGCTGAGACCACGCGCTCGTGGAATTCGCCGGTGGTGACGTTCTGCCAGTGGCCGGGGCCGATTTTCTTGGCGGCGATTACCGTGTCCGCGCCGGTGCGGGCAAGGCGATCGGTGAGCAGTGAATAGATAGTTTGGTCATCGCGGATCTCGATGGATTCGCCGGGCGTGGTGTAGTGGTCAAGCATAAGCGGGCCGTGTCCTTACGTGCGTTGCGTGATGGCTGTTGGCAAATCGAGCCATCCTGACAAGTTAGGCTACGCTGGCGTAAGGTTGCGCGCGTTGTGGGCAATGGAGAAGTTGTCTGTCTGGTTTTGTGGATTGTATACAACGCCGTGTCTAACCGGTTTGCTCTACGGTTATTACCGTGTCCATTTCGGGAGCCATCGACTTCCTGCAGGACAAGTACGCGCTGAGTCCGGCCCTGCAGGGTCTGGTCATCAGCTCCATCATGATCGGCGGCGTGATCGGCGCCGGCTTCTCCGGCTTCCTGTCCGATAAGTACGGCCGCCGCCGAAGCACTGGTCGCCGCGCAGAAGCAGCACTAGGCCGCGTTTGCTGCGTCTATTGGCGAATTGATCATATGGGTCGTCTGCGTGCAGACGACCCTTTTGCGTTCCGTCGGCTTCTGACACCGTAGAAACGTGCTTTCTCGGCTTCGAGGGGCTGATTTTGCCTTATCCGGAAGTCTACTTCCACTTCGAGGGGCTGATGCCCAAGTAGACGCGGCCCTAAAACGGCGGAATGACGTTGACGTGTAGCCGTTTATACTTCCGATTACATGGATGAGGAGCCCCTCGAAGTGGAGATAGACTTCCGGCAAATGCGAAATCAGCCCCTTGAAACGGAAGTAGACCTCCGGCAAACGCAAAAATTAGCTTCCTCGAAACGGATAAATGCACGTATTGGGTGTAGTTGATGCTTCAGCCCCTGATATCGAAGCATATTTCTTCTGGTTGGCGCGTCTAGCATGCGCACTCCGCAATCGAAAATTCTGTGGCCTCTCTCACTTTAAAAGTCTGGCATGTGCGAGTGCGTTCGCTTAAGGTGAATGGGATTGCGCGGAATGTGGAGCGCAGGGTCATGACCATGCGCGTGCTGCAGATCCAGCTGCGCTCGCTGACCGCCATGGATATCGTGGCCTACGGCGGTGCGGCGGCCGGCATTGCTGTGGCTCTATGGCAGTATGCGCATACCACCGCAGCCGCCGCAGGAGCCAGCACCGCCGGCTGGTCGCCGATCATGCTCGCCGCCCACCTGCCCGGCGCATTCGCCTACCTGGCCTACGGCCTGCAATACCTGATGCCGTTCGGTGCGGGCTTCCCGCTCACCCTCGCCGGACTGCTGCTGATAGTGCTGCTGTCCGCCGAATTCTTCATCCCCATGCGCCAACTCGGCTCCTACTTCCACGTGGCGATGAACGGCATGACCTCCACCAAACGTATGGACACCCCCGAGCCCGCCCATGGCACTGCCACGCTGCCGGCCACCACTGGTACTGATGTCGGGACTGATACCGGTACCAAAGCCGGGACCGAGGCCGATGGCGGAATCACCGTCAGCTTCGACCACGTCGGCTATTCCTATGACAGCGCCGATTCCGGTGCCGCCGTTCAGCAAATGAATTCCGCGCCTGCACCTGCGCTCACCGGCCTCACCTTCACTGCCTACCCCGGTCAACTCACCGCCATCGTCGGCATCTCCGGTTCCGGCAAATCCACGGCTGCCGCGCTGCTTGCCGGCACGCTGACCGGATACCAAGGCTCGCTTACGCTGAACGACGTCAAGGTATCCGACCCGTCCGGAGAGACGCTCGCCCGAACCATCACCCTGATCGGTGCCAGTAGCCATCTGTTTGCCGGTACTCTGCGTGAGAACCTTCTGATGGCTTTGCCCGATGACGGCCAGAACGGTGACGTTGCGTCCGACGCCGCCAACCTGTCCGGTGGCCAGCTCCGGCTGCAGCGCCGGCCGAGATGAGCACGTTCCAGGTCATCAAGCGGCTACTCGGGGAGGCCAAGCCGCTGGCCGGGCTTATGGTCGCGGCTTCCACGGCCGGCACCATCGGCCACCTTGCCGCAACCTTCCTACCGGTGTTCGGCATCATCGCCGGATTCGCGCACGCCATCAGCCCCGTGACCACCACCACCATCGTCTACGCCATCGTGGCGGCCACGCTGAGCCCCTGGATGGTGTTGGCGCTGATCGCCGCCTTCACGCTGCTCGCCAGCTCGTTCGGGCCGACGCTGGCGCTCGCCGCCCTGCCCGCGAACCTCACCCAGACCTTCGCCTCCGCCCGTCGTCTGTTCGGTCTGATGGACGAAGCGCCGGGCGCGGTGGAAACCGGCACTGCGAACTCGGATTATGAGGGCATGCGCCTTGACCGCGTCACTTTCGCGTACCCGGGGGAGGAGAGCGAGGCGATTCTCGCCGACTTCTCGCTCGATGTGCCGCAGCACGGCATCCTCGGTATCCAAGGCCCATCCGGCAGGGGCAAGTCCACTATGCTGAAGCTGCTGATGCGCTATTGGGACCCGCAGCGTGGCCAAGTGACGCTGTCCGGCACGCCGCTACCGCAAATCGATGTGCATGCCCGCCGCCGTATTCAGGCCATGATGAGTCAGGAGACCCACCTGTTCGACGGCACGATTCGAGAGAATCTGCTTATCGCCTTGCCTGAATCGGAGATTCGCAATGGGGGAGCGGCCGGTGTTCTTGACGTCCGACTCCGCGAAGCCCTCGCCAAGGCATCCGTGCTTGACTTGATTGATTCGTTGCCGGATGGGCTCGACACCCAGGCGGGTGAGCTGGGCGACCGACTGTCTGAAGGCGAACGCCAGCGCATCGGATTGGCTCGCGTATTCCTGCGCAATGCCGACTTGGTGCTCTCTGACGAGCCGACCAGTCGTCTGGATGCCTTGAATGAAGCCATCATTCTGCGTTCCATTCATGAGCTGTCCAAGAGCGAGCAGAATGCGGATAAGGGGCAAGACGTGGCTGTGGTGCTGGTCTCTCGCCGTGAATCCGCCATGCGCGTTGCCGATGCGGTGCTGAATCTGTAAAGTCACACAGTCACAGGCCGCAATACTCGCAATACAGGATTCCCGCCTTGCGCGTCGGTGCGTTTCGGCTGCGCAAGGCGGGAATCTTGTATTTCCTTATATATCAGCCTCTGATAAGGGCATCCAGAGAGTCGAGGGCCGCGTCGATGGCCTGAGCCTCGCGGTCGTCATCCGTCTCGGCGAAGGAATGCTCGCTGTAGGAATCCTCGTCGGCACTGGGCAGTAATACCCCGCGAGGCGTATCGGCACTGTGCGCGTGCTCAATAGAGGCCATATGTGCCGGCTGCACGGCATTTGTCTGCTTGCGGTTTCGATTCGCGTCATTCGCGGAATCAACGGCATCTGCGGCATCAACGCTATCCGTATCATCCGCACCACTGCGCGTAGTCGGCCGATTCGCCAGCGTGCATGGGTCGTCGGGCAACGAATCGGCCAAGGCCGCGACTGCTGCGCTGGCCGCTGCCTCGGCCGCCGCGCCGTCCAGCATCGCACCGGCCGCAGAGCCAGTCACGGAGCCATCCACGGAGCCATTCACAGAGCCATCCACAGGGCCGCCCGTATACTCGCCGTCGTGCCGTCTACTGGATGACTTACCAACCAGAACAGCGTCCCTCGTACGCCGCACAAGCGACGGCACGTTCTCATCCGTCGCGACTTCCGAGACGGTCGCTGCCGTGTCTTCTTCTGCAGCCATATTCGCCGCTGCCTTGGCGGCTTCCTCGGCAGCGCGCTGCGCCATCAGCCGTTCTGCCTCGGCCCTTTTGGCGGTCTCTATGGCGAAAATCTTCTGCTGTGCCGCAGCGCGAGCCCGCTCAGCCGCATCCATAATGCCCAATGCCTGCTGACGTTCGTTTTCAATACGACGCAGCGTGGCTTCCGCGTGGCGGATATTCGCATCAGCCGTGCTCAGCGCGTATTTTGCAGAGGCCAAATCGGTTTTCGGCTGCCATAGATGCTCGATTTCCTCCAGCGTGCGTCCCATTGTCTCCGGCACCAACGCCACGATGCCGAACAGGCAAATCAGATCCAGAAACGCGAAAATCGCGAACGATATGCCGCCGCCCAATCCATCGATCATCATCGGCGTGAATTGTGCGATGATCCAGTTGGCGAACAGCAGACACATCACACACAATCCGGTGGCGCGACCGCGCAGATACGTGGGGAAGAGCTCGGGAATCACAATCCAAGGAATCGGCCCCATCGAAAAGGCGAACGATATGGTGAACGCCATGACGAATATAAGCGTCAGCAGCGAATTGCCCATGAAATACGAGCCCGAAATGCATAGCGCGAACGCGCACATCATGCCGGTGCCTATTTCCATAAGACGTTTACGGCCGAACGTGTCGATCAGGTACATGCCTACCACGGTGGCCACCAGCTCCACGCCGCCTACGCTGGCGGCCGCGAGGAACTGAGTGTCCCCGCCGAACCCGAGATCCGAGAACATCACCGGCCCATAGTAGGAGATGGCGTTCATGCCGATGAACTGGTTGAACACGGCGAGGAAGATGCCGATGACGAGTGCCCGTCGCAGGCCTGGACGGAACAAATCATGGAATTCGTGCGACATCTCGGTTTCCAGTTTGACCGAGGCTTGGATGTCATCGGTGCGCAGGCGTGCGCGTTCGGTGCCGAGGATGTGCTCGAGCACCGCGAAACCTTCATCGGTTCTGCCTACCTGAATGAGGAATCGCGGGCTTTCCGGTGCCCTCCGCATAGCCAGCAGGAAAGCGGCGGCCGGAATCGCGCCTAATCCCAGCATCCAGCGCCATCCAATGGCAATATCCCAGTCGTTTGATCCGTAGGAGGCGATGATGTAGTTGATGACGTTAGTCAGGAAGAGGCCGCAAACCGCAAGCAACTGATAAGAGAAGGCGAGCAGACCACGGATGTTGGCCGGAGCCGATTCGGTGATATATGTGACGGCCAGCGCGGCGGTCAGGCCGATGCCGTAGCCGCCGGCCACGCGCGCCACGATAAGCGCTATGGGACCTATCGTCAGCGCACTCCATACAGCCGCAACGAGGAAGAACGCGCCGCCGATAATAAGGATACGTTTTCTGCCGAATCGGTCGGAAAGGAATCCGGCGGTGGCCGCTCCGATGACGGCACCGAGCATGATGGAGGAGATGACGAGGCCCTCCATGAGAGTACTGAGCCCATATCTGGCGCGCAGGAATTCGATGGCGCCGGAGATAGAGACGGTGTCGTAGCCGTACAGTAATCCGGCAAGACCCGCACTCAAAGCCAGTCCGAATGTATATTTTCCTGATCCGCGGGTGCGTATGGCTGTCCCTAAAGGGTTGGGCTGCTTGGAAGCAGTCCGAAACAGTCCCGCCATGTGCTCTTCCTCTCAATACAGCTATGGGGGTGCTTATTCATACTAGCCGAACTGGCTCCGTCTGGCGCTGGTCCCGGCCCGTCACGCAAGACAATCCATCCTGGGATGTGAATCAGAGGAATTCGCCAGTCTTTCCGAATGCACTTTAAAGCAATTCGCCAGTTTGCAGTCAGCAAGGGTGTTATTGCCATGGTATAGAAAGGCGGAAAATGCTCTCCTTGCCACTATTATCCTTTGATAATGTCCCATTTATGTCCTTGGCTTTTATTCTAAGCTGAGATAGTCCTCTACCGCCTGTCATAGCTCGTGCGGTATAACATGAGGACTTGGTATTACACGTATTGCTTGATATGACTGTTATATCTGCTGCTGTGATATTGACGATAAGACTGCATTCTTTTATCGGATCAGCGTACTTGATCATATTGCTGGTGAATTCATCTATGCCCGTATGGACTATATCCAGCACTTTGGGATCGTAGCTGAGTGGCATAGTGCCCAGAAGTTGTGTGTTCACAGCAAAACCAAGTTCACGCATCTCTTCCTTGGCCTGTGTAAGATGTGCATCAAGCATTTCCTGCTCAGTCTCAGGGGCGGGAGACATTCTGGACTTAGGAAGCTCGACTCTATCGTGTGATTCATTGTCTGCGATGGTTTCGGAACCGAGTACATCGATTGTCGCCCGTATTTTTTCGAGCAGATCTTGAGATATGTCAAGTAGTTCAGAGATTTCGGCTTGGTACTGTTCAGATTGCGGTGGTTGCTCACACCAAGTCCGTATGTCGTGCTGCATGCGAAGTATCTGGTAGGCGAGTCGGTTGGTCACTTGGTCGTGGAGTGTTGCAGCAATTAACTCGCGGCGGCGACGTTCCTCGTTAATCTCCCTCTGACGATCCAGCTCATGGCGGATCTGCTGCATGCGCATGAGCCTAATGCGCCATTGCATGCCGACGCCGATACATGAAGCAGCGGGGAGCGCTACTACGGCAATCATGTCAAAAATAGGCGATGGACTCGCGCCGGACATTCCCAGCATAGCGTGGGAGACGACAGTTACGGATGATTGGACTATGCCTAAGCCGATGCCTAGTCCTGTATATCGAAATGAGACCAGCATTAGAGTGGCGGCAAATGAGAGGAACAACGCCCAAGATAATTCAGATAATGCGGGAACCATACAAATGCACGCCCAAAGCAGAGTTTGCATTATCGCCGCCACAAGTGGAAAACGTATGGAGATGATGGACAGAACCATCGCTACCACGCCAATCGCGAACGCAATCCATCCAATTACACCCGAGACAAGACTGGCGACCAGCAGTATACTTCCGTATCCGCATCCTGCCATGACCGCGATTGCGCGCATGTACATCCAACTGCTGGTACCTATTTCGTCGTTCTGATCCTGTGCAAGTCCATTCCGTTTGGTGTTTTCATGGTTCATAGCAGTCCGCGTTTCTCGCACATGATGATGGCGTGGATTCTGTTCCGTGCATGCAATTTGGCGACCGCACGTTTGACATACGTGCCGATGGTGAACTTGCTTAGGGACAAAGACCTCGCAATCTCCTCAGTTTCCAGTCCTTCGGAGTACATGCGCAGGATTTCAACCTCCCGTGCGGACAGTCGATCTCCGTTCATCCAACGCTTATCTGAAGCCTTAGTAAAGTCTGGAATAAGGTTGGAAGCAGTGTCTGGCACATCAGTGAAACGTGCTGATTCATCAGCAGCGCATTGCGTCGCCGAGCCCATCGATGCGCGTCGTACGGCGCTGGACAAGATGCGTAAGTCCGTTTTGGAGATCAACGCCTGAGCTCCGGCTTCGGCGGCTGCGCGAGCATAGCTTCCCAGCGAAAATGAGGTCATGCATACTACTCCGATGGGTAGCGAATGACGGCGTAAGGTCCTGCATACCATGGCACCGCTCGTGTTCTCCATGGACATATCGACCAATATCACTTGCGGACGCGTTCTCGGGGACAAGCAGTTGTCAATCGCATCGTCGCCTGAGATTGTCGTCCATAGGATGTGCAGCCAAGGCAGACTGCGCAGGATGCTCGACAATGCCGCCAACGTCAGCTGGTCGTTGTCCACAATGCCCAATGTCACTTTTCCTTCGCCTTGTTGGTTCATGTCTTGATGATATTGCGGATGGTCGCCAGCTTCCCACAATGTCACTTATGAAGTGACATCGGTGGATTGTCCCGGAAGAAGGCGATACCTTGAAGACGTTCCGGAAAGATTCCGGAACGGCGAACGCGGGTTCCGGTCAGTGTTGACGCAATTCATGGGTAACGGAACGATCGGATACGAGAATGGAGCACACCATGTCCGTTCAAACAGGAAAACAGTCCAAGCTGAAGATGATGGCGGTTGCATTGGTGACCTGCGCATCGATGACAATCATCCCTGTGGCATCCGCCTCTGCTGCTGAGGCCGACGTCATTGCGCCGACCACGGAAAGTGGAGAGTATGGGATTCGGCCCATGTGGCTCAACCCGGAGGGTAAGCATACGCAGTACCCTGCTCAGGGCGGTATCTGGGAATGGGGCTTCTGGAACGTCAAGATTCGTTCCTATTACACGCATGACACACGGACGCATGGCTCTTCGGTCTCGTTGAACGGGGATACCGTGCGCAGCATCGATACAGTCGCAAAGAAGCAGTCCATTGCAGAGAAATACGCTGTGAACTATTGGGGCAATAACGACGCCTACTACTATCGGGTGTCCTGAAAGGTAATGATGAACGGCCGATGGCATATGGCATTCCCGTGTGGTATCGGCCTCTCCTGATGATTGGAGTGTACCATGCATCGTCGCCTGTTCTTCATGGTATCCACGTTGGTATTTCTGCTCGCCACGTTATTGTCAGTCATGGCCAGCGACCTACATGACAGAGCTTTACCCCAAGGAATTCATCCTACAATCTCGATGACACTGGATTTTCAATCACCTAACGTGGAAGACGCTCAAATGCTGCGAGAGCTTGCTGATATCGGAGAACAGCAACAACTCGGCATCGTCAAGGTTATGCCTGACCTTGACGGGGATGCATCCGCTCAAGTATTTGTCGCGCTAGATTCCACTGCAAGTGAAAGACTGCCCGAGGGAACTTCAGTCCGTCGATTTGGAAACATGCCGAGTTCTAAGGTGGCAGGACAGTCGCGTCTGTCGGCGGCCTCTGCGAGCGGTCAATACTATCTACTGCAAGGCAACCAGTCTGATAAAGCACTGCGCGATTGGACGGTACGCAATGGGGTAATGGTGGCGTGGGGTGCGGATTCGTTGCGTGATGACGTGCGCTTGCTAGCCTCACAGTCAAGTTTCGTGATGTCGATGGCCGCGGCTCTTGCCCTGATGGTGACGATGGTTCTGTATTGGATGGCATCTAAAGTTCGTTCAAGGGCGTTGCGGGTATTAGCTGGCGTCTCGGTATGGCGCATACAGAAAGACGACATGATGGGCATTCTGACCCCATCGCTGTGTGCGGCATGCCTAATCGACATCGTCTCAGTCACGGTGGTTGGTGCGGTTAGAGGCGCGGTGTTCATACCATACTTCTCTCGCATACTACTGGTACTTGAAGGGACCGTGTTGGCAGGACTGTTTGTGGCGATGCTGATTGTCGGCATGCTGTCATGGCCTTCAGCAACGATGATCATGCGTCGCGCATCCGGCAATATCGGACTACGCCGATCTGCTTTGGCAATGAAAGCGATGGTATTCGTAGCGGTGCTGGCGGTGACTGCGCCCGCAATGTCGGCGATAGCATCGGCTGATTCATCGGCCCGCGAGCAACGTGTATGGGAGCGTTTGTCTAATCAGGTCTCAATAGCGCTGTCGTATGAAAATAACCCCCAACTGGATGCGAAGGTCGCGAACGTGATGCGTGAAATAGAAGATGACGGGAGAGGAGCTCTCTCCTACACGTTCACGCCAGAAATGACCGGAGCCCCAAGTGCTGAACCAGTAGCGTTAGTCACTCAGCAATGGCTCAATATGGTACAGGTCGACCCGGCTCACATGGAGCACTCAGTCCGCGTCACGTTCGATTACCTACCCGCGGAGGCGAAAGACATAGTTTCTCAGATACCAGCATGGAGTGCAGATTCCCAGACCAGTGTGAATATGCTCGAAAGAGCCTTGTATTATAGCGTTTCCGGCGATGCAATACCCGTGCTCAAAGGCGGCTCTGACACTATGCTTTTCCCGAAAAGGCTCACGCTCATAGTTCTCCCTGACTACTCGGGATTCTCCGACTCAGGATTTCTAGTGCCGGCGGCCACCACACGCAACATCGTGTTGACGGGTCTTCAGGATGTACGAGCAAGATTGCGACAAGCAGGGTTGTCAAGACAGGTCAAAGTGCGATACATCGCTGAAGAGCAGATTCTGCAGGCCCAGTTCTCTGCATATTTCGCTGGGCTGCAAGCCGCTGCATTTGTAATGCTTATTGTTGCGTTTGCCTTAACCGTTATGGTGCATGCGATGGTCCGCGCTGCGCTGCGCGCAAGACACGACTATCCGCTCATGCTCAACGGTAGCCCCGCAAGACGATTGGCGGAGTCCACGATACTTGTGGAGAGCAGTACGGCGTTAGTAGGAGGAATTATCTTCGCTGCAATAGCACTTCGCTCTACAGGCATCTCAGCTGCAGTAATGACCGGAGCGCTGGGTTTGCTGGCAATCTTCATTTCCGCACTTTCGCACATTCTGTCCGTACAGCGCATGTTTGTGGGCATCAATAATCGCACTCTTTAATCAACCGAGCCCAGCAGAAAGGACATGTTTATGACCACTATAGAATGCGACAACCTGACGGTACGCATTGCCGGGCGAACAATTTTCGAACACGTCGACCTACATATCTCCGAAGGTGGTATGGTCGCCCTCACTGGCCCCAGCGGATGCGGAAAGACCACGCTGTTGCACACACTCGGTCTTCTACAGGAAGCGGATGGTGGACGACTTATGATCGATCGCGAAAATGTCACGCACGCGACAGCCAGAAGACGTAGACGATTCTGGCATGACACGGCCTCGTTCATCCTTCAGGACTACGGCATTATGGACGAGGAAAGCGTGGCTTTCAATGTCTCCATGCAGCTTGGACCATTTGGACAACGTGCGGGAGGGGACCGCAAACAGATACGAGAGGCTCTCAGAGCTACTGGACTGGCAAAAAGAACTCAGGAACCCGCGTCTCATCTCAGTGGAGGAGAAAAACAACGTCTTGGAATTGCGCGCGCTATATACAAGAACGCGTCTGTAATTTTCGCAGATGAACCCACCGCTTCTCTCGATGCGCATAACAGGCAAATCGTTATTGATTTGTTGCGGCACCGAGCTGATCAAGGGGCAATTGTGGTTCTTGCCACGCATGATCCCATTTTAGTCTCTGCATGTGACCAAAACTACCAAGTAGGCAATCATAACTAATCATTGATTGCTATACCTCGTGAAGTGGAATAGTGAAAACGCAAGGAGGAATGATGGTCCAGATAAACGCTGACGGTATGACGAAGCGCAAATCGCTGGCTAGGCGGGTGCTGTTATACGCTATCATCGCATTTATAACGTCGGCGCTCATTGCGGCTGTCTTGATCATGATTGGTCTCATTCCGCTGAAAAGAAATGGCACAAGTTTGCCGTGCAACGATTTGGCATCCTACCAAACAACGAAGCAGATATATGTCGAGAGCAGCGCAGCCATTGACAAACTCAAATCAGTAGGGAAAAGCGTTAAAGTGAACATTAAACACGCCGATTGCCCCTCCCGGATACAGGACAAAGGATATGTCGAAATTACATATGGAAACGATATCGAACGTGACAAAATCATGAAGATTCTTAATGATGATGGTTTGGGAATATATACTGTGCTTGTTCGACAGTAATTTTTAGTGAGGATATGAAAAAGGAATACTGAAGAATCAGTCACTATGCGCGCCAATTGACTTTTGCCTTGATTGGTAGTGTTTTTTCGGTTATTCGCTGTTTGTGGTGAGTGGTGGTCAGGCGGTGGTGACGGCTTTGAGGTCGAGTTTGCCGCAGGTCAGGTAGATCATGGTGGCGAAGTAGTCCGTGTTGCGGAAGCCGCGGGCCCGTCTCTTCACGTTCCGGATGACGCTGTCGGCGTCCTCGAGGACGGCGTTGGTGTACGGGTGCTCGAAGTATGCGACGATCTCGGCGAAGTGGCGGCGGATCGGACGGGCCGCCTCGTTCTTGGGCCACAGGCGTTCTGGTCCCAGCACGTCAACAGCTTTGCCGAGGTGCTGCTGCCACGCCACATGGGCGGCGACAGCATGGTCAACCCGCCCCAGCGGTTGGGTTACAAACGGTTCGGCAACGACATGCTGCTCGACTTCTACAAGGCCGAACGCGACGCCATCGAAGCAATCTGCCCCGGCAAGCCGTGGTACATGATGGAGCACTCCACCTCCGCCGTACAATGGAAGCCGTTGAACACGCGCAAGCGCGCCGGTGAACTTTGGGAGCTCGACGGCGTCCCCGCCATCACCAGTCACCCCCCACGGCCAAGGCGCCGCCATCTACGTGGGCTGCGACCTTGGCCGCCACGACATCACCCACTTGCTCACAGAACTCAACACAACAGCCCCCTCCGACGAAAGGGCTCCCGACCAAAGGCCGGGTGGGGGAGAGATCAACGCCGCAACCACGACCGCAGCAGCCACGACTCATGACCCCCCCGCATCCTGCACACCATCCGCCAATCCTCAGACGGCACCATCCGCTTCGGTTTCTCTCTGAACCGTTCGAAGCAGCCCGTTGCCGTCAACGGCATTGAGTAAGAGCCAATCATCGCCTGCCGGTGCGAACCCGGTCTAGACGATTTCATTGCCGGGAACGCCGGCCCCACCGGCTACGAGCTGGCCCGCAACGCCATTCTCATCACCAAAACCACGCTCTAGATGAGTGTCCAACCGGCTATCTCCGTTTCAAGGGGCTGATACACCGGTTGGGCAAATGTCTATCTCCGTTTCAAGGGGCTGTTGCCAAAGTAGACGCGGTCCCAAAATGGCTTAATGGCGTTGAAGCAAAGCCGTTTATACTTCCTCTTTCGCGGATGAAGAGCCCCTTGAAACGGAGGTAGATGTCCGGAAAGCCTCAGATCAGCCCCTTGAAGGCCGGATATGGCTCGAAAATGGTGCCATGTGGTCCTAAAATAGGTGAGTCGATGGTCTTTCAGAGATGAAAACGAGGTATGCACAGTGGGGAAAGCCGAATCGAACACAAGTCGTACGGTCGGCGCGGTCAAGGCTGCTTCCACTGCATCCCCTGCCTCCGCCAAGCGTCGAGTCACCCTGCGCGATGTGGCTCAAACCGCTGGAGTGTCTCTCAAAACCGCTTCAAACGTCATTAACGGTTCCGGCCGCATGACCGATGAAACCCGTGCAAAGGTCGAAGCAGTCGTTAAGGACCTCGGCTACCGCGTCAATGTGGCCGCCCGCAACCTGAATCGCGACCACACCGGTTTTATTACTCTTGCGGTGCCATCGCTCCCTCCGCCGTATCTCGCTGAACTGGCCAATCGCACCATTGACGCCGCCCGTCAGCGCGACTACTCCGTATACGTCACCACGTATGCAGAGGGCTCGGCCAAAGGAGCGCGTGACCTGCTCAAGAACTTCAACTCCACTGTGTCAGACGGCATGATTCTCTCCATGAGCGAGGTGGAGGATATTTCGCCCGAAGACCTGAAGGTTGATTTCCCGCTGGTTATTGTCGGTGCCCGAACCACATGGGGTGTTGCCGACCACGTGACTCCGGACGATGTTGCCGCCGCAGCAACAGCGTCAGGCTACCTATATGATCGAGGTTCTTCTCGCCTCGCTGTAGTGGGCGCACGAGGCGACTATGACGCGGCCGCTTTGTTGCAGGCTGTGGAAGGCAACGCACAACTGCGTTTGCGTGGTGTCATTGAAGAAACGCGCCGCCGTGGGCTTGAGCTGGATCCTCATCTGATTGGTAATACCGCTCAGGATTGGACCATCGGCGCTGGCGCTCGTGTGACTCAGCGACTGATTGATTCCGGCGTGCCGTTCGACGGTGTGATCGCCTTTAATGATCAGCTGGCCATCGGCGCATTGACCGCACTATGCACTGCCGGCTATGAGGTTCCCGCGCAGGTGCAGGTCATCGGCTTCGACAACAACGAGGAAGCCCCATACCTGCAAATTCCGCTTACCACCATGGATTCCAGGCTCGACTGGACCGCGCCCACCGCCGTGGACCGCATCCTCGGCCGTATCGCTGGAGACATTTCCAAGCCCGAACTGCTCACCACCGAATCGCAAGTAATTGCCCGCGCCTCCACGCGCTAAACAACATTGCTGTAATGCTGGTGCTGTTGCACGAAGTCGTTGTTGTATAAATGTCCCATGGGGCGGTGAATCCCTCATGGGGCGGTAGCTGAAAATGGCTCTATTCTGCGGAAGATAAAATTTTACCGACCGCCCCATGGGCAAGTTACCGCCCCATGGGTGTACGGGTAAAGGCGGCCGAATCGCCTCGTGCCGCCCCCGTGGATATGCAAGTTAAAGAGCACCGGCAGCATGACTTAATGCACATAGAGCGTCCCCCGCATGGTTGTGCCACTGATGCCGGCCTGTACTGGGTCGGCTCAGGTGTCGATAACCAAGCTTTGTTCGATTTCGATGGCAAGGCGCTCGCCTCTCTGCCGACGTTCAAGTACATTCACACCGGTGCCGTCACCGATCATGTGTTCACCAAGATAGATCCAGTGGAGATTACCGCGACTGACTCGGATTCCATCGACGTGATCAAAGCGCAATTGCCGAGTGAGGCGGCTGCACACTATCAGGATGGGGTGGACGAGACCGAAACCGTGACCTGGCAATCCGCTGCGCTTGACTGGATTCGTGACGCGGGCACATACACCATCACGGGCAACCTGCCTGCCGACGCATGGGGCAATGTGGACAAGGTCTCACTCGTCAAAAAGACCGAAACTCCGGTGAAGCCATCCACGGAGAACTTGGACAAGGCCGTGGCCGAATCCGGGGAAATCAATCGCGATGAGTACACCAACGAGTCGCTCGCCAAACTCGATCAGGCGCTTGCCGCCGACCAGTTCATGCTCGATTACGATTTCTCCGCTCCCGCTGATGCGGCGAAGGTTACCGTAACGCTCAAGTCGAATCCGAATGTTACTGAAACCTATACGGTTGCTGTTGCCTCTCGGGCCGAAGGTGGTTCCGGCAGCGGCTCGGACGGTGCGGGTAATGGCGGGGCTACTATCAATCCCGATACGGGCGAGGGTGATAAGACCAACGGTGCGAATGGCGACGAGATTACTGGTGTGCTGAGCAATACCGGTAGCGCGGTGACTGCCGTGGGTCTTGCGGTTGTCGTTCTCGGCGTGGCCGGTGGGGTCTCGCTTGCTTTGCGTCGTAAGTGCTCCTGATAGAGACTGATGCGGCATTATGATGCGGTTGCCGGCAACTGGCTGCCAGATGCCATCTGTCGGTTTTCGTCTGCTGGATGCCATCTGTCGGCTGTCGTTTATCGGTTGTTGGCTGTCAGATGCGTCTGTCTCGGCGCAGCGATGCGATTCTGTCCCGGTTCGTGCATCAATCGTTTGATGTGGGTGCCAGGACAGAAATCACTGTCCTGGTTTGCGAAAACGGGTGTTTTTCGCGTACCGGGACAATTCCCGTTGCCCCGGTTTGCGCGTCAATCGTTCTACGTGAGAACCGGGACAGTATGTTGATTTCGAGATTTGCTGTATTCTGCCGATTCTGTTTGTCGGGGTATGTGGACTTTGGGGATTGGCTTGTCCTAGTTCTCGAAAATGGCCCGAAATTGCGTACCGGGACAATGATTTCTGTCCCGGTAGAAACGTCAATCGATTGACGCCTGTGCCGGGGCAAATTCGCGCCCGGGAACAATAGGGCGAGGGCCGGTCGCAGGAGTAAAGCGTGATGTTGTCATGATTGCGCCCGGCTCTCCCACACGAAAGGCCGGGCACAATCATGCCGTTTGGTTGCAGCACCCGCACATCGCCTGCATAACCGTGTACAGTGGCGTGTAGTTGCAGTACATGAAGGAGCATCGCACATCATGACCAACGGGCACATCAACCCCGCCAACGTGCCGGACATCGCCTTGAAAGACGGCCATTCCATTCCGCAGGTCGGCCTTGGCGTCCTACGCATCGACGACGAGGGTGTGGTCCCCGTCATCGAATCCGCGCTGGAAGCCGGCTACCGCCACATCGACGGTGCGGCCGGCTACAACAACGAGGCCGGCGTGGGTCGTGCGCTCGCCGCTTCCGGATACAACACCGGTGCCAAGCGCGAGACCCTGTGGGTCACCGCCAAGCTGCGCGACGAAGGCATGGCACGCACGCTCGGCGTATGCAACTTCATGCCCGCCGATCTGAAGCGTCTGCACGGGGAGACCGGCGCATGGCCGGCCGTCAATCAGATTGAGCTGCACCCCACGTGGCAGCAGCGCGAAGTGGTGGCGTTCTGCAAGAAGCACGGCATCGCCGTGGAGGCCTACTCGCCGATGGCGCGTGGCGCCGACCTCAACGCCGGCGACGGCACCATCGAGAAGATCGCCGCCGCCCATGAGGTCAGCCCGGCCCAGGTGATTCTGCGCTGGCACATCGAAAACGGCACGATCATCATCCCCAAGTCCGTGCATGCCGACCGTCAGAGGGAGAATCTCGACCTGTTCGGCTTCGCCCTGACCGCCGATGAACACGCTGCCATCGACGCCCTCGACGGTCCCACCCGCGCCGGCCTCACCTATGCGTGATTGATGGCACGTCGTAACGCCCACTTCCGCCGTCGTTTCAACGCCTCCGGGCCGCTGGAGCGCGTGCTGATTCTCATCGTTCTCGCCGCAGCAATCGGCGTGACCATCGGCCTGTTACTGCCGCAGGTCAGCTCCGACGCGGCCAAAATCACCGGTGGCTACACTGCCACCGGTTCAGCCGCCGACACTTTGAACGCGCTCGCCGTAGACGACAACCAAAGCTCCTCCGGCTACGACCGCGATTCCTTCGGTTTCCGCACCACCGACGCCGACGGCAATGGCTGCGACGTACGCGACGATGTGCTCGCCCGCGATCTCACGGACATCACCTACAAATACGCCGGTTCCTGTGTGGTCGAGTCCGGCACACTGGCCGATCCGTACACCGCTCAGACCATCCATTTTGTACGTGGCCGCGCCACCAGCGCCCAAGTGCAGATCGACCATGTGGTGGCCCTTGAAAACGCTTGGCAATCCGGTGCGCACGACTGGTCCACTGCCAAACGCCATGAATTCGGCAATGACCCCTACAACCTGCTGGCCGTCGACGGCCCGGCCAATCAGGAGAAGGGTTCGGCTTCCGCCGCCTACTGGCTACCCACCAACGCCGACTACCGTTGCGACTATGTGGCCCGCCAGATTGGCGTCAAAGACAAGTACCAGCTCACCGTCACCTCCCAAGAAAAGGATGCCATGCTCGCCGTCCTCCACACCTGCCCGGGCCAGGCCGTGCCCGCAGACGAATAAGAGGAAGGGTATCTCGCTTGAGAGAGGTACATTAGGCCATTCGCAGAATGCTATCTGCTTTCAAAGCAGATAGCACTGTCAGCTGCACATTTCATGAGCGAGTTTTCGGCGGTTTGTCGTATTCCATGAGCGAGATGGCGGGAAATGCCAGCTGCCAGTCCGCCAGTCATCCATCAATCGTCCGCAGATTGTCCGTCTGTTGACTCGGGAAACATGCCTGTGCTATAACTGCGCGCGGTATGAAGGGAACAGGTACAAACAATATGGCAGTAACACACACCGAAGCAGATGCCACTGCGGCAACCACTATGACGAACGCTGTGGCAGACATCGAACAGGAAACACCGGAAATCGAGAAGGAACGCCAGCTTGCCGGGGCCGGAGCAGGGACGAACAACAAGAAAAAGCCGCATGACCATGCGCTGGCCAGCATCCTTGGCCCCGCGTTCGTGGCGGCCGTGGCCTACGTCGATCCTGGTAATGTGGCGGCCAACATCACCTCCGGCGCACGATACGGCTACCTGTTGGTGTGGGTGCTGGTGCTCGCCAACGCCATGAGCGTGCTCATCCAGTATCAGTCCGCCAAACTCGGCATCGTGACCAACAAATCCCTGCCGGAACTGCTGGGCGAGCGTATGAGCGATGCCGGCCGCTTCATGTTCTTCATGCAGGCCGAGGTCATCGCCATCGCCACCGATCTGGCCGAGGTGATCGGCGGCGCCATCGCCCTGAACCTGCTGTTCGGATTTCCACTGTTCATCGGCGGTTTGGCGATTGGCGTAATCTCCACGGTGATGCTGTGGTTCCAAGGCGGCAAGACACAGACCACATTCGAGCGCATCATCATCGTGATGCTGCTGATTATCACATTCGGCTTCATCGCAGGCCTGTTCGTAGCCCCGCCGAACCCCGGCGAAGTGGTCAAAGGCATGATTCCACGCTTCCAAGGCGCCGACTCGGTGTTGATGGCCGCCTCGATTCTGGGCGCCACCGTGATGCCGCACGCCATCTACCTGCACTCCACGCTGGTGAACGACCATTACGCAGGCGGCGAAAAGCCGTCGATCAAAACGCAGCTGAGAGGCTCGAAAATCGATGTGGCCTGGGCGCTGTTGCTGGCCGGCACCGTGAATCTGGCGATGCTGGTGCTCGCCGCCAACTCGCTGCATGGCATGTCTGGCACGGACTCCATCGACGGCGCACAGCGGGCGATCACGCAGGTGCTCGGCCCGGTGATCGGCACGATCTTTTCCATCGGCCTGCTGGCTTCGTCGCTGAGCTCCACATCGGTCGGCACGTACGCCGGCTCGGAAATCATGCACGGTCTGCTGCACGTTAACGCCCCGATGTGGGCCTGCCGCGTGGTCACGCTGGTGCCGGCACTGATTGTGCTGTGGTTCGCCAAGGACCCGACTCAGGCGCTGGTCATCGGCCAGGTGGTGCTTTCCATCGGCATCCCGTTCGCCGTGATTCCGCTGATGCGATACACGCATGACAAGGAACTCATGGGCAAGTGGGCTGATGGAACCGTCAAGCACGTGATCTTCATGATCGTCGTGGCGCTGATTGTGGCGTTGAACGTGCTGCTGATTGTCCTGACGCTAATGGGCAGGGCGTAATAGACTCCAGCTGAAATCCTGCGATAGCACAACATAATAAGAAGCCCCGGTGTTGGAAACCGGGGCTTCTTATTATGTTAGGAATGGTTGAATCTGCCGTCAGTTCGCAGCCATACGCCGCGCACGCCGTTCGCGCAGCGCGCGCAAGGAAATAATGTCTCGCGTACGACCGGCACCGTCGCCCTTGACGCCGAAGAACACCATCAACACCATTACCAGACAGATCATTGCGGAGATGCGCAGCGCCCATTGAATGCCAAAAATCGAAGCGGCGACGGCGGAGGCGCCGCCCTGCTTATGCAAAGCGGCAAACGTTTCCATCAGAATCACCAACACGGGTGCGCCCACAGCGCCCGCAATCTGACGCGCGGTATTCGTCACCGATGATCCGGCGGACACTTCGCTCGGCCCGTTCAGGCAATTCAGGGACCACGTGGTAATCGGCATCAGCAGGAAACCCATGCCGATCTGACGGATGAACTGGCAGATCGATACCCACCAGATCCACGTATCCATCGCCACCAGCGACATGCCCAAGGTGCCAAGGGTCAACACAATCGAACCGAACAAAGCCACGGGTCGTGCGCCGAATCGATCCATCGCACGGCCGCCGAAGAACTGGGAGATGCACTGACCGATAGCGCCCGGCAACATGATCAGACCACTCATCGTGGCAGAATACCCACGGTCGGTCTGGATATAGAGCGGCATGATGACCAGAATCGAACTGAACGCGAAAAATGCCAGCGACGCGGTAATGGTGCCGATGGTGAACGAACGGTTCTTCAGCACTTCCAAGTCCAGCAGCGGCGGCTGGGGGAGTGCCGACTTGTCCTCGGCTACGGCCTCACGATAGCGCTTGCCGGCGCGCAGGTTACGCAGCACGAACCAGACAATGCCAATCAGGCCCACTGCCATGGGCCCCCACGTTACCGGTGCGGCGAACCCGTAGGCCTCCGAATTGGTGAAGCCGAACATCAGCCCGCCAAAGCCAATCACCGACAGGCTCACCGAGAAAAAGTCCGCGCGGGCAGACGTGTCATGCGAGCCGAAATTATGCAGTCCGAACATGGCCGCCACCAGCGAGACCACGCCAATCACGGTCATGGTCAGGAAGATGGAACGCCAGCCATTGGCGTCGGTCTGCCAGCCGCCCAAGGTGGGGCCGATTGCCGGAGCCACGCTCATGGCCATGCCCACGGTGCCCATAGCAAAGCCGCGTCGGGACAGCGGGTAGATGGAAAACACCGTGATCTGCAGCACCGGCCACATCACGCCCGTGCCGGCCGCTTCGAGCACGCGCCCGACCAGCACCCATACGAAGTTTGGCCCCAACCATGCCAGCACGGAGCCGAGTGTGAACACCGCCATCGAGCAGATCACGATCTGTCGGGTGGAGAAACGACGGGTCAGGAACGCGGTCAGCGGCACCATAACACCCATGACCAGCTGGAACACGGAGGTCAGCCACTGGCCCGTGGTTACGGAAATATGGAATTCCGAAACGATGATCGGCAGCGCCGAGCTCAGCTGCAGCTGCGTAAAGTTGCCGACGAAGGTAATAAAGGTCAGGATTGCGATGGAAATAAACGCGGCATGACTCAGCTTGCCGTCAACGTATGATTCCTCTTGGCTCAGCACTCGTTGCAGTTCGCCACGACGGTTCTTGATTCCGTTCTCTCCAGCCACGCACACACTCCACTTCCGTTGCTCGGCCTGATGGCTTTGGGCGGTGTCGGTTGGCATGTTCGGCACTGGTTGTGCCTGCGGCGCATGCCGGTATGCTGGTTTCGTCTTTTCTTCTTTTTCGCATACCGACTTACGTGCCGACGTGAGGCAAATATATTCGGCGACCGTCGTTATTTTCTTGTGCTTGGCCGGGCAGCCTGACAAAAGCACCCCAATACGCTATACCTAGGGGTGGTCCAGGTGGCTGGGTGGCTCAGTAAGGACTGTTGCCAGCCGAATTCTAAAACAATCTAAAACAATCTAAAAAGTTCTAAAAGAGCTTCATCATTCCGAGATATCCAATGTCATACGAATATATGCCGCATGTTTTCTGAGGTATTCACGAAGGTACGGGATGGCGAAATCGACTTTCCCGTATCCACGATCCTCGATTACCTGCGCCTCAATGAGGCGCGTGCGGTAGATGCTGGCGTATTTCACGTCCTTGCCCATGCGTTCGGCAACGGTGGAGGTGGAAGAAGGTCCGTCATCTTGCGCCATTGCCAGAAGATAGGTTTTATCGATGGGCGAAAGCCCATCCAGTTCCGGTCCGTGGACTGTGTCTCCCAGACGACTGAGCGCATCTTGGACCCCGGCTTCAGCATCTTCCACTGAGACGGTAATGGCTGTGCCGTGCTTGTGATTCCGAGCGGTGATTCGCCAAATATGATAGCCGACAAGCTGAATCATGAAAGGATAGCCTGCAGTTGCTTGTGTAGCGATCCGCAAGGGTTCCCCTTCTAGAATCATTCCGGTTTCCTGGAATGTGTCCGCCAACGCATGAGAGACTTCGGCCAGATCGACGTCGCTCAACCGCTCCGGTTGTGCACGTCGTAGGAAGGTCATTACGTTATCATTAAGCCATCTTGAGGACATGGAAGGCAACCCGGCAAACACAAAAGCCAGATTTCTGTCTTCACTGGTCAGATGTTGTACTGCGGTGGCGATGGCGACCATGTCTGCCCGAGTGGCGGCTTGGGCCTCGTCCATGGTCACCAGAAGACCGTTGCCATGCTTTTCCAGCTCGTCGAGCCGCAGACTCATGGTTTCGCGGAGTGTCAATGGCATTCAGTACTTTTCATAATGGGCTCCGCCAAGACTGCCTCCCACGTTCATGACACTGATAGATGGTTTGAACGAGAAACTGAAATTCCCCTTTCGCGGCTGCAGCTTGTCCACTAACTGTTGCGCCATACCGTCTGATGCGGTTTCGCTGATGGTTTGCCATCCTCGTTTTTCTGCGATTCTCCGAAATTCAGCGAGCATTACGGTTTTGCCTACGCCCCTGGCCCCGGTGATCCTCATCAAACGTCCAGGTGCGCCTGATCCGTTGTCTAGACCTTTTTCGAAGTCGGCGAGCACCATATCTCTTCCAATGAGAACGGGTGGAAGATGCCCGGCGCTGGGCTTAAACGGATTGATTCTGGTGCTGAGCATGTATCCTCAATTCTCAAGAATCTCAGGGTTCATGAATTATAGCAAAGTCACATACGAAAGAGAACGCTCATGAATTGTTTGCGGTGGTGGTGGACGTGGACTATGTAGGCAAACAGCAGTTAAAGAACCTGTTGAAGCAGTTTGGGAATGGTGTGCAGCTTCGTCCGACTTATCTTGTCAGCTCCGGCAAGGGGGTACATCTTTATTATTTCTTGCAGGAGCCGGTTCAGTTGTATCGAAACCGGGAAGAAGTGCTTGCGGAGCTGAAAGAAGCTCTTATCCGGCGGCTATGGAATGATACCAGCTCTATCCGTCCGGACAGCCCGGATATAATCGGAATTTATCAAGGTTTCCGGTGTGTGGGGAGTCAGTCGAAGCTGGGTGTAGATTTCCCAGTAAAAGCCTATAAGCTGTCAGAGAACCGTTACACGCTGGAGGATATAAAAGCCAGCATACCGAGCTGTAAGGTAGACCTTGCTCCGTTGTACGAGAAGCCGAGAAGAAAAAGTACCGTTACGCTGGAAGAAGCAAAGGAGCTGTACCCAGAATGGTATGAGAAGCGGATCGTGCAAGGAGAGCCGAAGCAGAAAAGTAAGAAGCAGGGTGGTACGTGGGTATGTAACGAAGCTTTATATGAGTGGTGGAAACGGAAAATAACCGAAGAAGTGAAAGCCGGAGGGCGTTATTTTTCTATTATGGCGTTGTGCTCTTATGGCTTAAAGTGCGGCATATCCGAGCAGAAGATACGGAGAGACGCCTATGCGTTCCTGGATCATTTAGAGAGCCTTACTGAGGACGAGGACAACCATTTCAGCCGGGCAGATGTGAAAGACGCTCTCCGGGCATTGAAAGGGGACAGAAAAAGGCTGTCAACGATAGCAAGCCGGGAATGGATAGAGGATAACACAAAGGTTACGATACCAGCAAATAAGCGAAATTACAGAAAACAAGAGGCTCATTTATATCTTGCAAGGCGAAAAAAAGAGGATATGAAAGTTATAGGCGAAGTAGTAAAAGAGGGCAGACCAACAGCAGAGCGGACAGTCAGAGAATGGCAGGAGAGCCACCCGGCAGGAAAGAAAGCGGACTGCATCCGAGAGACAGGACTTGCAAAGCATACTGTTTATAAGTGGTGGAAAGATATAAACAATGAAGATATATAGGGAAAAAGGAGTTATTAAATAACTCTTTTTTCCCTATTGTCTATTGCTGAAGATTTGAGGAAAAATGAAGGAATTTTGATAAAAAAAGATAATTTATCAAATATATTAAAGCCAAGGTTATTATTCCAATAATGATGCTAATAGGCAATATTTTTTTTATAAATAGTGTTGCAAGAGACGTTCCTAAAAGAAACGCAGATCCATATGGGATAACAATATTCAACATAAAAATTTTATTATGTTTTTTTCGTAAGGTTGATTGATTATAAATTGATTTTAGAATGTGGCTAAATAAATACAAACATAGTATATTTAGTAAAATAAAAATAATCAAAAAACCAATGATGAAAAGTATATGATGCTTTTGTATAAATAAAAGTAATTCTATATGTTGTATTTGAAAGCTATCAATACCAACTAAAGAAAAGTCTGAAAATCCAGTTTCGTCAGATATAGACTTTATATTTTTTAAAATTTGTGATTCCTCAACAAATGGTAGTAAATCACAATTTATCATAGCAAAGTATAATAATGATTCAAATTGAAAATTAGTTTTGTCCACTTCCCAAAGAGTGGAAGGGTAAGGAATAAGCATATAAGTATTCAAAGTGATATTAGAGGTATTTCTATAATTTATAGAACAATCTGTTTCTATAAATCCGATGACTTCAAAATTAGTATTTTTACTATAATAATTTCCAGTAATTATGTCTCCGATTTTATAAAAAGATTTATATTCAGAACCCAATAGAACAGGAATCGAGTCATCTTTATATGAAATACTATTCCATGCAATTCCGGAATTTCCCTCAACTTTTATATTATAAAACTCATAGGCTTTTTGATTAAGTTGTAACGCTTTTATATTTATTGTAGGAGACTGACTATTATCAATGAATTCATCAGAATTATAATAAAAGCGTTGGTCTCCATTAAAGTCATCTATATCTACAGCGATAGTCTGATTGAATGAGGTTAAAACATCGAAGTTACTTGATGTATTTAATGTGTTATAGAAGTTTGCTAATATATTTATGTTTTGATTGTCTGTTCTAAAATTATAAAATTCATCTGGATCATAAAAATTGTCAACCATTTTGTAAAAATCATTTTGTGATGAAAGTGTTTTAAATCCACCATTGCTTTGCGGAATAGAAGCAATGAAAGGAACAAATATACCTGACAAAGTAAAATATATAGAGAAAATAATAAAAGAAAATAATGTTATAAAATATTTTTTAGTGTTCATAGAAGACTCCTTAAAAAGAATATAGTAAATTTAAAAAGCTTATCATAGGAAACATATAAAAGTCAATACCCGTTGTCTAAATGAAAGTGCAACACCCGTTAGATTGGAAATTGCCTAGAAAAC
>OAVQ01000111.1_pt1 | contig 27258 bp, 19 predicted proteins | sample 1476441 | NCBI WGS metagenome assembly OAVQ01 (sample SAMEA2580104, study PRJEB22360) | human gut metagenome | biome: human gut; feature: human-associated habitat; material: faeces | place: Denmark | collected 2008/2010 | reverse complement strand
TCTGACTGAGAGTTTACTCACTTAGCCGCGTGTCCACTATTGCTGGGTAAGATCAAACTCGTTTCCAGTAAATGGATATGCCGAAATTCAGAGGGTTCCAGTAACGACATTATTGAAAGCAAACATACGACATTCATTTTGCTGATAACGCTGACGGATAGTGCTTCGCCACAATGTCATTCATCTTATCCACCAGATCCAGTCGCTTGAATGTGATGTGTCCACTGCCTTTCTGAAAGTAGCGAATAGTGAACAACTCATCTTCGAAAATCTGCTGATGCGGATTATCGCGCACAAAATCCATAAACCGGATGGAGACATCATGCCGGTTATCGGGAATGGTCTTCCCATCCAGCAGGTAGAACATCCGTTCCAGATCGGCAAGCTGATCTCGCCGCCAGCCCCAGTTCAGGCTGTAGCCCCATCTGTCATGCTTCACCAGATTGTTAACGATAATCTTCTTACCGAAATAACAGGGATTATTGGTTTTGTAGTCCCAGCTTAACCCTTTAAATACATTGATAATCCCACGTTCGAAAACATCCCGTTTATTGTGGTGAAGTTGTTCAAAGGTACTCAGGATGTTGGCTTCGCTAATCGCCGGGAGATCGCCCTCCTCCAGATTCTTTGCCCACTGACTGCGAGCTTCGGCATCCATCAGAGTCAACATACCGGACTTCAGCATGAGATCGCGCCAGATGCTGCGGTCGATATTGCGGGTGATCACCGGCATCGCTTTGTCGGTTGGCTGCATCAGCCAGCAGTCAAAGGCATATCCATTCCGCATTGCCCAGGTTCCAGCCACATCACCGCCAATACTGGATGTCAGGCTGGAGATATCATGAAGTTTTTGGATTAACGTCGCTATCTGGTTCAGTGCACTATCACGTCCTGTGACGATACGCTCGATACTGGTCGAGCAAATTAGTTCGTTATGATCGGTTAAGACTTCAGCTTCTGTCTGCATAATCTTTCATCCGTAAAAAATACACTCGCCGTTAGTAGCAGACGAATTATCCACTGGTGAAAGATTGGGTAAATAATGAGATTGAAAATCGGGAAGGTGACTCGCAATAAATTATCTGATCACCTACGGATGGGCGATGGGCATATAAAGTAGCCTCCTGACTCAAGCGGTGAATGCTGAGTAAGATGCACTAACAATCTGGTACTGAATCCCCTCCTCGCCATCATACAAATCTGAAAAACCAAACAACTTCCGGTAAAATCCCGGCAAAAGCCGACGTTAAAAACACATTCAAAGGATAAAAAATGACCAGTCTTCAGCAACGCGCGGAGCTTCATCGCCAAATCTGGCAAATTGCTAACGATGTCAGAGGTTCGGTCGATGGATGGGATTTTAAGCAATACGTCCTGGGCGCGCTTTTCTACCGTTTTATCAGCGAAAATTTTTCCAGCTATATTGAAGCCGGTGATGACAGTATCTGTTATGCGAAACTGGATGACAGCGTAATTACTGATGACATTAAAGACGATGCCATCAAAACCAAAGGCTACTTCATCTACCCAAGTCAGCTTTTCTGCAACGTAGCTGCGAAAGCAAATACCAATGACAGACTGAATGCAGATTTAAACAGCATCTTCGTTGCTATCGAAAGTTCTGCTTACGGTTATCCTTCAGAAGCAGACATCAAAGGTTTGTTTGCTGATTTCGATACCACCAGTAACCGCCTGGGTAACACCGTTAAGGATAAAAATGCCCGCCTGGCCGCGGTTCTGAAAGGGGTTGAAGGGTTAAAGCTTGGCGACTTTAACGAACATCAGATTGACCTGTTCGGCGATGCCTATGAGTTCCTGATTTCTAACTATGCCGCGAATGCCGGTAAGTCAGGCGGCGAGTTCTTTACACCGCAGCACGTCTCTAAGCTGATTGCACAACTGGCTATGCACGGGCAGACCCACGTTAACAAAATCTACGACCCGGCAGCGGGTTCCGGCTCACTGTTGTTGCAGGCGAAAAAACAGTTTGATGACCATATCATCGAAGAAGGTTTTTTTGGTCAGGAAATCAACCATACGACCTATAACCTGGCGCGTATGAACATGTTTTTGCACAACATCAACTACGACAAGTTTGATATCAAGCTAGGCAATACGCTGACTGAGCCGCACTTCAGAGATGAAAAACCGTTTGATGCCATCGTTTCTAACCCGCCGTATTCGGTGAAATGGATTGGCAGCGATGACCCAACGCTGATTAACGATGAGCGTTTTGCCCCGGCTGGCGTTCTGGCCCCCAAATCCAAAGCTGACTTTGCGTTTGTACTACATGCGCTGAACTATCTTTCGGCCAAAGGTCGTGCTGCGATTGTCTGCTTCCCGGGTATTTTTTACCGTGGCGGCGCGGAGCAGAAAATCCGTCAGTATATGGTCGACAATAACTATGTCGAAACCGTGATTTCACTGGCACCGAACCTGTTCTTTGGCACCACCATTGCCGTAAACATTCTGGTGTTGTCTAAACATAAAACAGATACCAACGTTCAGTTTATTGATGCCAGCGAGCTGTTCAAAAAAGAAACTAACAACAATATCCTGACCGATGCCCATATCGAACAGATTATGCAGGTATTTGCCAGCAAGGAAGATGTTGCCCATCTGGCGAAATCTGTTGCGTTTGAGACAGTTGTCGCTAATGACTATAACCTGTCGGTAAGCAGCTATGTGGAAGCGAAAGATAACCGCGAAATTATAGATATCGGTGAGCTGAATGCTGAGCTGAAAACCACGGTCAGCAACATAGACCAGTTACGCAAAGATATTGATGCGATTGTGGCTGAAATTGAAGGCTGCGAGGTGCAGAAATGAGCGAGTTAAGTTATCTGGAAAAATTGCTGGATGGGGTTGAGGTTAAGTGGTTGCCATTGGGGGAACTAGGTGAATTAGTTCGTGGAAATGGATTACCTAAGTCTGATTTTACCGAATCAGGGGTTCCTGCCATACACTATGGTCAGATATATACTTTTTACGGATTATCTACTGAAACAACAAAGTCATTTGTTTCCCATGAAACGGCGAAGAAGCTTAAAAAGGTTAACTCTGGTGATGTTGTTATTACTAACACAAGCGAAAATTTTACTGATGTTGGTAAGGCGCTTGTTTATCTAGGTAAAGAACAAGCTGTTACTGGTGGCCATGCAACTATTTTCAAGCCAAATAGCACTATTATTGGGAAATACTTTGCCTATTTCACGCAAACGGATTCTTTTGCAAATGAGAAAAGGAAATACTCCAAGGGAACTAAAGTAATTGATGTGTCTGCATCGGATATGGCGAAAATTACTATCCCAATCCCCTGCCCGGAAAATCCGGAAAAATCCCTTGCCATCCAGTCAGAAATTGTTCGGATTCTGGATAAGTTTACTGCACTTACCGCTGAGCTTACCGCTGAGCTTAACATGCGTAAAAAACAGTATAACTACTATCGCGACCAGTTGTTGAGTTTTAAAGAGGGTGAGGTTGAGTGGAAGACTTTGGGAGAAGTGGCTCAATACTCGAAAACAAGAATTAGTTTCGAACTACTTGATGAAAGGAATTATGTTGGCGTAGATAATCTGCTGCAAAACAGAGCAGGAAAATCATTATCTAATCATGTACCGACATCAGGTAAATTAACGGAGTTTATACCTAACGATATATTGATTGGGAATATCCGCCCATATTTGAAAAAAATTTGGCAATCAGATTGTATCGGTGGAACAAATGGCGATGTATTGGTTATTCGTTGCATAGATAGCTCAATAAATACCAGATATCTATATCAGATTTTGGCAGATGACAAATTCTTTGAATACAACATGCAGCATGCTAAAGGAGCAAAAATGCCGCGTGGCAGTAAAGAGGATATAATGAAATACCCAATCCCTGTACCGCCACTCACCTGGCAAGCTCGCATTGTCGAAATACTCGATAAATTCGACACTTTGACCAACTCCATCACTGAAGGTCTCCCGCGTGAAATTGAGTTGCGCCAGAAACAATACGAATACTACCGTGATTTACTGTTCAATTTCCCGAAACCTGAAACTGTCAGTAATTAATTGACCATTGCTACCGACCGGACCACCTTAACATCCGGTCTGTATATAGACTATTTTTTACGCGCCGGAAGTCACCCTAAACTCCCTTCCGGCCCTTGCCAGACGGCACAAAGGATGCGCTATGACTCATCAGACACACACCATTGCTGAATCCAATAACTTTATCGTTCTTGATAAGTACATCAAAGCTGAGCAAACAGGCGACAGCTACCAGAGCGAATCGGACCTGGAACGGGAACTGATTCAGGACCTGCGGAATCAGGGCTATGAATTTATTTCGGTAAAATCACAGTCAGCGATGCTGTCCAATGTTCGGGAACAGCTTCAGAGCCTCAATGGTGTGGTATTTAATGACAGCGAGTGGCGGCGTTTCACGGAGCAGTATCTGGACAACCCGAGTGATGGCATTCTGGATAAGACCCGTAAAATCCATATCGACTATATTTGCGACTTTATTTTTGATGACGGGCGTCTTGAGAACATCTATTTGATAGATAAAAAGAATCTCATGCGCAATAAAGTGCAGATTATCCAGCAGTTTGAACAGGCGGGTTCTCATGCTAACCGTTATGACGTCACGATCCTGGTTAATGGCTTACCACTGGTACAAATCGAACTGAAAAAGCGCGGCGTGGCGATTCGTGAGGCCTTTAACCAGATACATCGTTACAGCAAAGAGAGTTTTAACAGCGAAAATTCTCTGTTTAAGTATCTGCAACTGTTTGTCATTTCCAACGGCACCGATACCCGTTATTTTGCCAACACGACAAAGCGCGATAAAAACAGTTTTGACTTCACCATGAATTGGGCGAAATCAGACAACACGCTGATTAAAGACCTCAAAGACTTTACCGCTACCTTTTTCCAGAAACATACTCTGCTTAATGTCTTAGTGAACTACAGTGTGTTCGATATTAGCCAAACGCTATTAGTGATGCGACCGTACCAGATTGCCGCCACTGAGCGTATCTTATGGAAAATCAACAGCTCCTATAAAGCGAAAAACTGGTCTACCCCCGAAAGCGGTGGCTTTATCTGGCACACAACCGGTTCTGGTAAAACACTGACCAGCTTTAAAGCCGCACGTCTGGCAACAGAACTGGACTTTATTGATAAAGTTTTCTTTGTGGTCGACAGGAAAGATCTCGATTACCAGACCATGAAGGAATATCAGCGTTTTTCGCCAGATAGTGTTAACGGCTCGGAAAATACAGCAGGTCTTAAACGAAATCTGGATAAGGACGATAACAAAATTATCGTCACCACTATTCAGAAACTTAATAACCTGATGAAAGCAGAAAGCGACCTGCCTGTATACAATCAGCAAGTGGTGTTTATATTTGATGAATGCCACCGCAGCCAGTTTGGAGAAGCGCAGAAAAACCTGAAGAAGAAATTCAAACGCTATTATCAGTTTGGTTTTACCGGTACCCCTATTTTCCCGGAAAACGCTTTAGGTTCAGAAACGACCGCCAGTGTATTTGGTCGTGAATTGCATTCATATGTTATTACCGATGCGATTCGAGATGAAAAAGTGCTTAAATTCAAGGTGGACTACAACGATGTGCGGCCACAGTTTAAGTCTTTAGAGACAGAAACCGACGAGAAAAAACTGAGTGCGGCTGAAAATCAGCAGGCGTTTCTTCATCCCATGCGTATACAGGAAATTACGCAATATATTCTGAATAACTTCCGCCAGAAGACCCACCGTACTTTCCCAGGTTCCAAAGGCTTTAATGCCATGCTGGCAGTGAGTAGCGTGGATGCCGCGAAAGCCTATTACGCGACGTTTAAACGGTTACAAGAGGAAGCAGCTAATAAATCGGCTACCTATAAACCGCTGCGTGTTGCGACAATCTTCTCCTTTGCCGCCAATGAAGAACAAAATGCCATTGGTGAAATTTCCGATGAAACTTTTGATACCAGCGCAATGGACAGCAGTGCTAAAGAGTTTCTTGACGCTGCAATTCGTGAGTATAACAGCTATTTTAAAACTAACTTCAGCACCGAGAGTAACGGTTTTCAGAACTACTATCGTGATTTAGCCCAACGGGTTAAAAATCAAGATATCGATCTGTTAATTGTCGTGGGGATGTTTTTAACCGGCTTCGACGCTCCAACATTGAACACGCTATTCGTCGATAAAAACTTGCGTTTTCACGGCCTGATGCAGGCATTTTCCCGCACCAACCGCATTTATGACGCTACTAAAACCTTCGGTAACATCGTCACTTTTCGGGATCTGGAACGCTCAACCATTGATGCCATAACGCTGTTTGGTGATAAAAATACTAAAAATGTGGTGTTAGAAAAGAGTTATGCTGAGTATATGGAAGGCTTTACAGATGCTGCCACTGGTGAAGCTAAACGCGGCTTTATGGCAGTAGTTTCAGAACTGGAACAACGGTTCCCTGACCCTGCCAGTATTGAAAGTGAAAAAGAGAAGAAAGACTTCGTAAAACTGTTTGGTGAATACCTGCGTGCCGAGAACATCCTGCAAAACTATGATGAATTTGCCACGCTGAAAGCCCTGCAACAAATCGATCTTAGCGATCCTGTTGCAGTAGAAAAATTCAAAGCAGAACATTATGTGGATGATGAAAAGTTCGCTGAATTGCAAACGATTCGTCTCCCTGCTGAACGCAAGCTCCAGGATTATCGTTCTGCCTATAACGATATTCGCGACTGGCAGCGCCGTGAGAAAGAAGCTGAGAAAAAAGAGAAATCAACCACTGACTGGGATGACGTAGTTTTTGAGGTCGATTTGCTGAAGTCTCAGGAAATAAACCTGGATTATATCCTTGGACTTATTTTCGAACACAACAGACAAAACAAAGGTAAGGGCGAAATGACCGAAGAGGTCAAGCGCTTAATTCGTTCGAGCCTTGGTAACCGTGCCAAAGAAGGTCTGGTGGTCGATTTTATTCAGCAAACGAACCTGGATGATTTGCCGGATAAAGCCAGCATCATTGACGCGTTTTTTACCTTTGCTCAACGCGAACAGCAACGTGAAGCAGAAGCCTTGATCAAAGAAGAAAATCTCAATGAAGAGGCGGCGAAACGCTATATTCGCACGTCTTTAAAACGCGAATACGCCACCGAAAATGGCACGGAATTAAACGAGACATTGCCAAAACTCAGTCCGTTAAATCCGCAATATAAGACGAAAAAACAGACGGTTTTCCAGAAGATCGTCGCGTTTATTGAGAAGTTTAAAGGTGTAGGCGGGCAGATATAATGTATTAATCCGAACCTGATCTGGCAGATAGCTGTCAGATCAGGACTGAGCTAATACAAATTAATATCGAACCGAAAATACCAACGCCTGTACCAACATTTTTCGTTTGCGATGGGTTGGAATTGGTTAGCCCTGAGAGAGTTAAAATAGCGAGAAAGATAGGTAACTAACGGATTTCAGACACAAAAAAAGCCGCCCTTGAGCGACTCGATTTGCATACGGTGTGGTGCCGAAGGCCGGACTCGAACCGGCACGTATTTCTACGGTTGATTTTGAATCAACTGCGTCTACCGATTTCGCCACTTCGGCACTGAAGAGGTATGCGGAAAACGTTGTGGATTATACCTGTCGCACGCCACCATGCAAGCGCCAGCTTGCTCGCACCTCGCTAAGTGCTGAAATTTTCAGCATTGCATACAGCGATGTGTAACCTTTGTCACACTCCAGGCACCCCGCCCTGCCATGCTCTACACTTCCCAGACAACACCAGAGAAGGACCAAAAAATGTCGATGATAAAAAGCTATGCCGCAAAAGAAGCGGGTGGAGAACTGGAAGTTTATGAGTACGATCCCGGTGAACTGAAGCCACAAGATGTTGAAGTGCAGGTGGATTACTGCGGGATCTGTCATTCCGATCTGTCAATGATCGATAACGAATGGGGATTTTCACAATATCCACTGGTTGCCGGGCATGAGGTGATTGGGCGCGTGGTGGCGCTCGGGAGCGCCGCGCAGGATAAAGGTTTGCAGGTCGGTCAGCGTGTCGGAATTGGCTGGACGGCGCGTAGCTGTGGTCACTGCGACGCCTGTATTAGCGGTAATCAGATCAACTGCGAGCAAGGTGCGGTGCCAACAATTATGAATCGCGGCGGCTTTGCCGAGAAGTTGCGTGCAGACTGGCAATGGGTGATCCCACTGCCAGAAAATATCGACATTGAATCTGCCGGGCCGCTGTTGTGCGGTGGTATCACGGTCTTTAAACCACTGTTGATGCACCATATCACTGCTACCAGCCGCGTTGGGGTAATTGGTATTGGCGGGCTGGGGCATATCGCTATAAAACTTCTGCACGCAATGGGATGCGAGGTGACAGCCTTTAGTTCGAATCCGGCGAAAGAGCAGGAAGTGCTGGCGATGGGTGCCGATAAAGTGGTGAATAGCCGCGATCCGCAGGCACTGAAAGCCCTGGCGGGGCAGTTTGATCTCATTATCAATACTGTGAACGTCAGCCTCGACTGGCAGCCTTATTTTGAGGCGCTGACCTATGGCGGTAATTTCCATACGGTCGGTGCGGTTCTCACGCCGCTGTCTGTTCCGGCCTTTACGTTAATTGCGGGCGATCGCAGCGTCTCTGGCTCTGCTACCGGCACGCCTTATGAGCTGCGAAAGCTGATGCGCTTCGCCGCCCGCAGCAAGGTTGCGCCGACTACCGAACTGTTCCCGATGTCGAAAATTAACGACGCCATTCAGCATGTACGCGACGGTAAGGCGCGTTACCGCGTGGTGTTGAAAGCCGATTTTTGAAAATCATTCGCAGCGCTGATCTGAGGCGCTGCCCCCTTTCGCACATATTCTGTCTTGTCGTATCGCCAGCACGGCCTTCCGACATTGTTCGGTGACATTGGCAATATCATGGTTGATATCAATACGTACAATATCCTGTTCATCTGCTTGTGGACGCTCCAGCGCCTCAAACTGACTTTTTAGTAACGCTACCGGCATAAAATGCCCAGCCCGCCGCTGCATTCGCGCGAGAATAGTTTCATAGTCGCCATCTAACCAGAGGAAATGAACATGGGGGCTACCCTTGCGTAAAATATCACGATACTGTTTTTTTAATGATGAACAGACAATAAATCCTGTTTCATTCTTTTTATAAAGACTGTATGAAGCATCATTTAAGCGTTCCAGCCAGGGAAGTCGATCTTCATCAGATAATGGAATACCCTGCGACATTTTATCTATATTTTTGGCTGGATGAAGATCGTCACCATCAATAAATTTAGCAGATAATAACGCGGCAACCTTGCTACCAATTAATGTTTTACCACTCCCTGAAACGCCCATCAAAATAAAGCTTTCACCCGCCATTTAAAATCTCCTGAATCATCTTACCTGCTGCGATACTACGCCTGGCGGCATAATAATTTCACGTTTTTTTATTTCTGCTGATAAGAATTACAAGGCACATCACGTTATGCGTAACATAGTAATGTAACAATTTTCTGACGTGATCTTCATCACAAATAATGACAATTAAAACCGCTTAAATGCTTCCGAAGTGTCTACCTGACCAGTGAGGAATTTATGCAAGTGAAAACACAGTCCTGCGTTGTTGCGGGCAAGAAAACTGTTGCCGTTACCGAGCAGACGATAGATTGGAATAATAATGGAACATTAGTACAAATAACCCGAGGTGGAATTTGCGGTTCCGATTTACATTATTATCAGGAAGGAAAAGTAGGTAATTTCATGATAAAGGCACCGATGGTGTTAGGTCATGAAGTTATCGGTAAAGTTATTCATAGCGACTCATCAGAATTACATGAAGGGCAAACGGTAGCCATTAATCCGTCTAAACCGTGCGGTCACTGCAAATACTGCATTGAACATAACGAGAATCAGTGTACAGATATGCGTTTTTTTGGCAGTGCCATGTATTTCCCTCATGTTGATGGTGGTTTTACCCGTTATAAAATGGTCGAAACGTCGCAATGTGTCCCTTATCCGGCCAAAGCTGACGAAAAGGTTATGGCTTTTGCTGAACCTTTAGCCGTCGCGATTCATGCCGCACATCAGGCCGGCGAGTTACAGGGCAAGCGAGTATTTATTTCCGGTGTTGGACCCATTGGCTGCCTGATTGTCAGTGCAGTGAAAACACTGGGGGCCGCGGAAATTGTCTGTGCTGATGTGAGTCCCCGTTCCCTTTCGCTGGGCAAAGAGATGGGGGCGGATGTGCTCGTAAACCCACAAAACGACGACATGGATCACTGGAAAGCGGAAAAAGGCTATTTCGATGTCAGCTTTGAAGTGTCCGGTCATCCTTCATCAGTGAATACCTGTCTGGAGGTCACTCGTGCACGCGGCGTAATGGTGCAGGTAGGTATGGGAGGCGCGATGGCAGAATTCCCAATGATGACGTTGATTGGTAAGGAGATTTCACTCAGAGGCTCTTTCCGTTTTACCAGCGAATTTAATACCGCAGTGTCATGGCTGGCGAATGGCGTTATCAATCCACTGCCTTTACTGAGTGCTGAATATCCCTTCACTGACCTGGAAGAGGCGCTACGTTTCGCCGGTGATAAAACCCAGGCAGCAAAAGTCCAGCTTGTTTTCTAAGAGATAAATAAAGGAATAATACAATGAACGATCTATTTTCACTGGCAGGAAAAAATATCTTGATTACCGGTTCAGCACAGGGCATTGGCTTTTTACTGGCAACCGGCCTGGGTAAATATGGCGCACAAATAATTATTAATGATATTACTGCCGAACGCGCAGAACTTGCTGTAGAAAAACTCCACCAGGAGGGTATTCAGGCCGTTGCCGCACCTTTTAATGTTACTCATAAACATGAAATTGATGCCGCCGTTGAACATATCGAAAAGGACATCGGCCCCATTGATGTGCTGGTGAATAACGCCGGTATCCAGCGCCGTCATCCTTTTACTGAGTTCCCTGAACAAGAGTGGAATGATGTGATCGCAGTAAACCAGACCGCCGTGTTCCTGGTATCGCAAGCGGTAACTCGTCACATGGTTGAACGCAAGGCAGGTAAAGTTATTAATATTTGCTCGATGCAAAGCGAACTGGGACGTGACACCATCACCCCTTATGCCGCATCGAAAGGGGCGGTAAAAATGCTCACCCGCGGCATGTGCGTCGAGCTGGCGCGCCACAATATTCAGGTCAATGGTATTGCGCCGGGCTATTTCAAAACAGAAATGACTAAAGCACTGGTTGAGGACGAAGCCTTCACCGCCTGGTTGTGCAAACGGACCCCCGCCGCACGCTGGGGAGATCCGCAGGAACTGATTGGTGCTGCGGTGTTCCTTTCTTCAAAAGCCTCTGATTTCGTAAACGGCCACCTGTTGTTTGTTGATGGCGGCATGTTAGTGGCTGTTTAACACCTACTACCCTACGTGCAGCGCGAAAGCGCTGCTTTTCTGGCACTAATAAGAGATAAAGACTATGCCATTAATCATTATTGCGGCAGGCGTCGCGCTGCTTCTTATCCTGATGATCGGCTTTAAAGTTAACGGCTTTATTGCCCTCGTTCTGGTAGCTGCCGTCGTCGGATTTGCCGAAGGGATGGATGCACAGGCCGTCCTGCACTCTATACAAAATGGTATCGGCAGCACGCTCGGCGGGCTGGCAATGATCCTCGGTTTCGGGGCCATGTTAGGCAAGCTGATTTCTGATACGGGTGCGGCACAACGTATCGCCACTACGCTGATTGCTACTTTTGGTAAAAAACGCGTGCAATGGGCGCTAGTGATCACCGGTCTGGTTGTGGGCCTCGCCATGTTTTTTGAAGTGGGTTTTGTCCTGCTGTTGCCGTTGGTATTTACCATCGTAGCATCATCAGGATTACCCCTGTTGTATGTTGGCGTACCAATGGTAGCAGCGCTCTCTGTAACCCACTGTTTTCTGCCGCCACATCCAGGGCCTACTGCCATCGCGACTATCTTTGAGGCTAATCTCGGAACGACTTTACTGTATGGATTTATCATTACCATTCCGACAGTTATTGTCGCAGGACCGCTGTTTTCTAAACTGCTAACTCGCTTTGAGAAAGCACCACCGGAAGGCTTATTTAATCCTCATCTGTTTAGCGAAGAGGAGATGCCCTCCTTCTGGAACAGTATTTTCGCTGCCGTGATCCCGGTCATCCTGATGGCTATCGCCGCCGTTTGTGAAATTACGTTACCGAAAACTAACACCGTGCGCCTCTTCTTTGAATTTGTCGGTAACCCTGCCGTTGCGCTGTTTATTGCCATTGTTATTGCGATTTTCACACTGGGCCGACGTAATGGACGCACCATCGAGCAAATCATGGATATCATTGGGGATTCTATAGGCGCTATCGCGATGATTGTGTTTATTATCGCTGGCGGCGGCGCGTTTAAGCAGGTATTAGTAGATAGCGGTGTCGGGCACTATATTTCACACTTAATGACCGGAACTACGCTTTCGCCGTTATTGATGTGCTGGACTGTTGCGGCGCTGTTGCGTATCGCTCTGGGCTCTGCCACCGTCGCGGCCATTACCACCGCGGGTGTGGTGTTGCCGATTATCAACGTTACCCATGCCGATCCCGCTTTAATGGTACTGGCAACCGGTGCGGGCAGCGTGATCGCGTCACACGTAAACGACCCTGGCTTCTGGCTATTTAAAGGGTATTTTAATCTGACGGTTGGTGAAACGTTGCGTACCTGGACGGTGATGGAAACCCTTATTTCTATTATGGGTTTGCTGGGCGTGTTAGCCATTAACGCCGTATTGCACTGAAAGAATAAAATATTGTGATGTAGTTTCGGGGGAAGATTGAAGATTCCCCCGACATTGGGAGAAGTTATGCGCAATCACAGAATTTCTTTACAGGATATCGCTACGCTGGCTGGCGTAACAAAAATGACCGTGAGTCGTTATATCCGCTCGCCGAAAAAGGTGGCAAAGGAAACAGGCGAGCGCATCGCCAAAATTATGGAAGAGATCAATTATATCCCTAATCGCGCTCCCGGCATGTTGTTGAATGCACAAAGTTATACCCTCGGTATCTTGATTCCGTCATTTCAAAATCAACTCTTCGCTGACATTCTCGCGGGAATAGAATCCGTCACCTCTGAGCATAATTATCAGACCCTTATTGCTAATTACAATTACGATCGCGATTCCGAAGAAGAGTCGGTGATTAACCTGCTCTCTTATAACATTGACGGGATTATACTTTCGGAAAAATATCACACCATCAGGACGGTGAAATTTCTGCGTTCAGCCACCATTCCGGTCGTGGAATTGATGGATGTACAGGGAGAACGGCTGGATATGGAGGTCGGTTTTGATAATCGGCAGGCCGCTTTTGACATGGTGTGTACCATGCTGGAGAAGCGAGTCAGGCACAAAATTCTGTATCTCGGTTCCAAAGATGACACCCGCGATGAACAGCGTTATCAGGGGTATTGCGATGCGATGATGCTGCATAATCTTTCCCCATTACGCATGAATCCACGCGCCATCTCATCCATTCATTTAGGAATGCAGTTAATGCGTGATGCCCTTAGCGCAAACCCGGATTTAGACGGTGTATTTTGCACCAATGACGATATTGCGATGGGTGCGCTTCTGCTGTGCCGCGAGCGAAACCTCGCCGTGCCAGAACAAATTTCCATTGCGGGTTTTCATGGGCTGGAGATTGGCAGGCAAATGATCCCAAGCCTCGCCAGCGTAATTACTCCCCGTTTTGATATTGGTCGGATGGCCGCCCAAATGTTGCTGAGCAAAATTAAAAATAACGATCACAACCACAACACTGTTGACCTCGGGTATCAGATTTATCACGGCAACACGCTTTAGGTTATTTTCTCTTCATTACACGTATTCTCTTTGCCGGACGTTGCCTATACTCCAGGCAGGAAACTGGAGGATATCTCATGAGCGAACCCCTGTTAATTGCCCGCACGTCGGACACAGAACTGTTTTTATTGCCGGGAATGGCGAATCGTCACGGGCTGATTACTGGCGCAACGGGGACGGGTAAAACCGTTACGCTGCAAAAACTGGCAGAGTCATTGTCGGAAATCGGCGTGCCGGTGTTTATGGCTGATGTGAAAGGCGATCTGACCGGTATCGCGCAGGCAGGAACGGCGTCGGAAAAACTGCTCACAAGGCTTAAAAATATCGGCGTCAATGACTGGCAACCGCATGCCAATCCGGTGGTGGTGTGGGATATCTTTGGCGAGAAAGGCCATCCGGTGCGGGCGACGGTTTCGGATCTGGGGCCGCTGTTGCTGGCGCGGCTGTTGAATCTCAACGATGTGCAATCTGGCGTGCTGAATATCATCTTCCGCATTGCTGACGATCAGGGGCTGTTACTGCTCGACTTTAAAGATTTGCGGGCGATTACCCAGTACATCGGCGATAACGCCAAATCTTTCCAGAATCAGTACGGAAATATCAGTAGCGCATCGGTTGGTGCCATCCAGCGCGGGCTGTTGTCGCTGGAACAGCAAGGCGCAGCACACTTCTTTGGTGAGCCGATGCTGGATATCAAAGACTGGATGTGCACCGATACCAACGGTAAAGGCGTTATCAATATCCTCAGCGCCGAGAAACTTTATCAGATGCCGAAACTGTACGCCGCCAGCCTGCTGTGGATGCTCTCGGAGTTGTATGAACAATTGCCGGAAGCAGGCGATCTGGAGAAGCCGAAACTGGTGTTTTTCTTCGACGAAGCACATCTGCTGTTTAATGACGCACCGCAGGTACTGCTGGATAAGATTGAGCAGGTGATAAGGCTTATTCGCTCAAAAGGCGTGGGGGTCTGGTTCGTTTCGCAAAACCCGTCTGATATTCCAGATAATGTGCTCGGCCAGCTCGGTAATCGCGTTCAACACGCTTTGCGTGCTTTTACGCCCAAAGATCAGAAAGCGGTAAAAGCTGCGGCGCAAACCATGCGGGCCAATCCGGCATTTGATACCGAAAAGGCAATCCAGGAACTGGGGACCGGCGAGGCGTTAATCTCGTTTCTTGATGTGAAAGGAAGTCCTTCAGTGGTGGAACGGGCGATGGTGATTGCGCCTTGTTCGCGGATGGGACCGGTGACGGAAGATGAGCGTAATGGCTTGATTAATCACTCTCCGGTGTATGGCAAGTACGAGGATGAGGTGGACCGGGAATCCGCCTATGAGATGTTGCAAAAAGGCTTTCAGGCCAGTACCGAGCAGCAAAATAATCCCCCCGCGAAAGGGAAAGAGGTAGCGGTGGATGACGGCATTCTTGGTGGATTGAAGGATATTTTGTTCGGCACTACCGGACAACGCGGCGGTAAGAAAGATGGTGTGGTGCAAACAATGGCGAAAAGCGCCGCCCGCCAGGTGACGAATCAGATTGTACGCGGGATGTTGGGGAGTTTGCTGGGGGGGAGAAGAAGGTAAGTCAGGTGCGGTCTGTGCCCCTCACCCTAACCCTCTCCCCAAACGGGCGAGGGGACCGATCGAACTCGTATTTGACTTTATCAACAATGTGAAAGGGAGCTTTCGCTCCCTTGCTTGGTTACGATTTTCTCATTAACAGCCACAGGCTGATTAAGAAGAAGCTGGCGCTTGGCAACAGTGCGCCGATGATCGGCGGGATGCCATAAACCAACGTCAGCGGGCCGAAGATCTGGTCCAGTACGTAGAAGACAAAACCGAAGCTGATACCGGTGACCACACGCACGCCCATCGGTACGCTACGCAGTGGGCCAAAGATGAACGACAGCGCCATCAGCATCATCACCGCCACGGATAGCGGCTGGAAGATTTTGCTCCACATATTGAGCTGATAACGTCCGGCATCCTGACCGCTCGACTTCAGATACTTCACATAGTTGTGCAAACCACTGATGGAGAGTGCATCCGGGTCCAGCGCCACCACGCCCAGTTTGTCCGGCGTGAGGTTGGTTTTCCAGGTACCGCTCACCGTCTGCGAACCGGTGATCTGTTTCGGATTGGTCAGATCAGATTCATCCACCTGCGACAGACGCCAGACTTTATGTTCCGGGTCAAACTTCGCGGTAGCGGCATAGCGTACGGATTGCAGACGACGATTCTCGTTAAAGGCATAAATGCTGATGCCACCTAACTCTTCGTCACCTTTAACCCGCTCAATGTAGACGAAGTTGTTGCCATCTTTCGCCCATAAGCCTTGCTGGGTAGAGAGCAACGAGCCGCCGTACATCGCCTGCGCACGGTAGTTACGCGCCATCTGCTCGCCCTGCGGCGCGACCCATTCGCCAATCGCCATCGTCAGCAAGACCAGCGGAATGGCGGTTTTCATCACCGACAGCGCCACCTGCATACGGGTAAAACCAGAAGCCTGCATCACCACCAGTTCGCTGCGCTGCGCCAGCATCCCAAGACCAAGCAACGCCCCAAGCAGAGCTGCCATCGGGAAGAAGATTTGCACATCTTTCGGCACGCTCAGCAAGGTATACATTCCTGCGCCTAACGCGTCGTAACTCCCCTGCCCGGCTTTTTTCAGCTGATCGACAAACTTGATAATGCCCGACAGCGACACCAGCATGAACAGCGTCATCATGATGGTGGTGAAAATAGTTTTACCGATATAGCGGTCAAGTACGCCAAAAGGTTGCATCACACCGCTCCTTTACGCGAAAAACTGGCGCGCAGGCGGCGGACCGGCACGGTGTCCCAAAGGTTGAGAACAATCGCCAAAGCCAGATAAATCAGGTTAACGGTCCACATCCACAGCGTCGGGTCCAGCTTACCTTTACCGCCGTTCGATTTCAGGGAGGTCTGGATCAGGAAGAAAAGTAGATACAGCAGCATGGCTGGCAGCATCGACAGTACGCGTCCCTGACGTGGGTTAACCACGCTCAGCGGTACGACCATAAGTGCCATCATAAACACGGTGAATACCAACGTGATACGCCAGTTCAGTTCTGCGCGAGCACGATCGGTGTCAGTGTTCCACAATGTGCGCATGTCCATCTGGTCGGTATCGTTCGGGTCGAGCGCCACCGCCTGGTGACCAATGATCGCCTGATAATCCTGGAAATCCGTAATGCGGAAATCACGTAACAGTGCAGTGCCTTCGAAGCGCGTTCCCTGGTTGAGAGTGACGACCTGGGAGCCGTCGCGCAGCTGGGTTAAATGTCCGGAATCGGCCACCACCACAGAAGGACGTGCATTACCTTTTGGTCGAATTTGCGCGAGGAACACATCTTTGAAATCGCTGCCGTCAACGCTCTCGATGAACAGCACCGAGCTGCCATTAGTCGCTTGCTGGAATTGCCCTTGCGCCAGCGCCGCCATGCCAGGGTTCGCTTTCGCTTCTGCTAACACTTCATCCTGATGACGCGATGACCACGGTCCCGCCCACATCACGTTAACCGCCGCGACGATTGCCGTGAATACCGCAAGGATCATTGCCGCTTTCACCAGAACCGCTTTGCTCAGGCCGCAGGCATGCATTACCGTAATTTCACTTTCGGTATACAGTTTGCCCAGCGTCATCAGCAGCCCGAGGAACAGGCTTAATGGCAGGATAAGCTGCGCCATTTCCGGCACGCCCAACCCGAGAAGGGAGAGCACCAGATTCGCCGGAATATCGCCGTCAACCGCTGCGCCGAGGATCCTCACTAACTTTTGACAGAAGAAGATCAAAAGCAAGATGAAGAGTATCGCCAGCTGGCTTTTGAGCGTCTCCCGCACCAGATATCTTATGATTATCACTTTAAATACGCCCGTAAAAACTCGTCTTTTGCAGGATTTTAGCTTGTTTCATGGCTTAAACGTCATTTATTCTCTTGAGTCGTCGAAATCGTCGCTAAGATAATTATACTCAACGGATTCACCTCTCAGATTTTGTTCTGACGTGCCAATGCCGTAATAACGTTAAGATTAACACGAAGTCATCGCAACAGCGGACATGAGTTACGAAAGCTTGCAATTCTATCTGTAGCCACCGCCGTTGTCTTTAAGATTCAGGAGCGTAGTGCATGGAGTTTAGTGTAAAAAGCGGTAGCCCGGAGAAACAGCGGAGTGCCTGCATCGTCGTGGGCGTCTTCGAACCACGTCGCCTTTCTCCGATTGCAGAACAGCTCGATAAAATCAGCGATGGGTACATCAGCGCCCTGCTACGTCGGGGCGAACTGGAAGGAAAACCGGGGCAGACATTGTTGCTGCACCATGTTCCGAATGTACTTTCCGAGCGAATTCTCCTTATTGGTTGCGGCAAAGAACGTGAGCTGGATGAGCGTCAGTACAAGCAGGTTATTCAGAAAACCATTAATACGCTGAATGATACTGGCTCAATGGAAGCGGTCTGCTTTCTGACTGAACTGCACGTTAAAGGCCGTAACAACTACTGGAAAGTGCGTCAGGCTGTCGAGACGGCAAAAGAGACGCTCTACAGTTTCGATCAGCTGAAAACGAACAAGAGCGAACCGCGTCGTCCGCTGCGTAAAATGGTGTTCAACGTGCCGACCCGCCGTGAACTGACCAGCGGTGAGCGCGCGATCCAGCACGGTCTGGCGATTGCCGCCGGGATTAAAGCAGCAAAAGATCTCGGCAATATGCCGCCGAATATCTGTAACGCCGCTTACCTCGCTTCACAAGCGCGCCAGCTGGCTGACAGCTACAGCAAGAATGTCATCACCCGCGTTATCGGCGAACAGCAGATGAAAGAGCTGGGGATGCATTCCTATCTGGCGGTCGGTCAGGGTTCGCAGAACGAATCGCTGATGTCGGTGATTGAGTACAAAGGCAACGCGTCGGAAGATGCACGCCCAATCGTGCTGGTGGGTAAAGGTTTAACCTTCGACTCCGGCGGTATCTCGATCAAGCCTTCAGAAGGCATGGATGAGATGAAGTACGATATGTGCGGCGCGGCGGCGGTTTACGGCGTGATGCGTATGGTCGCGGAGCTACAACTGCCGATTAATGTTATCGGCGTGCTGGCAGGTTGTGAAAACATGCCAGGCGGTCGCGCCTATCGTCCGGGCGATGTGTTAACCACCATGTCTGGTCAAACCGTTGAAGTGCTCAACACCGACGCTGAAGGCCGCCTGGTACTGTGCGACGTGTTAACTTACGTTGAGCGTTTTGAGCCGGAAGCGGTGATTGACGTGGCGACGCTGACCGGTGCCTGCGTGATCGCGCTGGGTCATCACATTACTGGTCTGATGGCGAACCACAATCCGCTGGCCCATGAACTGATTGCCGCGTCTGAACAATCCGGTGACCGCGCATGGCGCTTACCGCTGGGTGACGAGTATCAGGAACAACTGGAGTCCAATTTTGCCGATATGGCGAACATTGGCGGTCGTCCTGGTGGGGCGATTACCGCAGGTTGCTTCCTGTCACGCTTTACCCGTAAGTACAACTGGGCGCACCTGGATATCGCCGGTACCGCCTGGCGTTCTGGTAAAGCGAAAGGCGCAACCGGTCGTCCGGTAGCGTTGCTGGCACAGTTCCTGTTAAACCGCGCCGGGTTTAACGGCGAAGAGTAAGTTTGCGTTTTACCCTCACCCTAACCCTCTCCCTAAGGGAGAGGGAACCGATCGAGCGCAATAGAAATTCATTGCTCATCTTTTAGGGTGAGGAATGCAGCAATATTTAAATCCACCACAAGAAGCCCCATTTATGAAAAACGCGACGTTCTACCTTCTGGACAATGACACCACCGTCGATGGCTTAAGCGCCGTTGAGCAGCTGGTGTGTGAAATTGCCGCAGAACGTTGGCGCAGTGGTAAGCGCGTGCTCATCGCCTGTGAAGATGAAAAGCAGGCTTACCGGCTGGATGAAGCCCTGTGGGCGCGTCCGGCAGAAAGCTTTGTTCCGCATAATTTAGCGGGAGAAGGACCGCGCGGCGGTGCGCCGGTGGAGATCGCCTGGCCGCAAAAACGCAGCAGCAGCCCGCGCGATATATTGATTAGTCTGCGAACAAGCTTTGCAGATTTTGCCACCGCTTTCACAGAAGTGGTAGACTTCGTTCCTTATGAAGATTCTCTGAAACAACTGGCGCGCGAACGCTATAAAGCCTACCGCGTGGCTGGTTTCAACCTGAATACGGCAACCTGGAAATAATGGAAAAGACATATAACCCACAAGATATCGAACAGCCGCTTTACGAGCACTGGGAAAAGCAGGGCTACTTTAAGCCTAATGGCGATGAAAGCCAGGAAAGTTTCTGCATCATGATCCCGCCGCCGAACGTCACCGGCAGTTTGCATATGGGTCACGCCTTCCAGCAAACCATCATGGATACCATGATCCGCTATCAGCGCATGCAGGGCAAAAACACCCTGTGGCAGGTCGGTACTGACCACGCAGGGATCGCTACCCAGATGGTCGTTGAGCGCAAGATTGCCGCAGAAGAAGGTAAAACCCGTCACGACTACGGCCGCGAAGCTTTCATCGACAAAATCTGGGAATGGAAAGCGGAATCCGGCGGCACCATTACCCGTCAGATGCGCCGTCTCGGCAACTCCGTGGACTGGGAGCGTGAACGCTTCACCATGGACGAAGGCCTGTCCAATGCGGTGAAAGAAGTTTTCGTTCGTCTGTATAAAGAAGACCTGATTTACCGTGGCAAACGCCTGGTAAACTGGGATCCGAAACTGCGCACCGCTATCTCTGACCTGGAAGTGGAAAACCGCGAATCGAAAGGTTCGATGTGGCACATCCGCTATCCGCTGGCTGACGGCGCGAAAACCGCAGATGGTAAAGATTATCTGGTGGTTGCGACTACTCGTCCGGAAACCCTGCTGGGCGATACCGGCGTGGCCGTTAACCCGGAAGATCCGCGTTACAAAGATCTGATTGGCAAATATGTCATTCTGCCGCTGGTTAACCGTCGTATTCCGATCGTTGGCGACGAACACGCCGACATGGAAAAAGGCACCGGCTGCGTGAAGATCACCCCGGCGCACGACTTTAACGACTATGAAGTCGGTAAACGTCACGCCCTGCCGATGATCAACATCCTGACCTTTGACGGCGATATCCGTGAAAGTGCCCAGGTGTTCGATACCAAAGGTAACGAATCTGACGTTTATTCCAGCGAGATCCCCGCAGAATTCCAGAAACTGGAGCGTTTTGCTGCACGTAAAGCGGTCGTTGCTGCGGTTGACGCACTCGGCCTGCTGGAAGAAATTAAACCACATGACCTGACCGTTCCTTATGGCGACCGTGGTGGCGTGGTCATCGAACCGATGCTGACCGACCAGTGGTACGTGCGTGCCGATGTCCTGGCGAAACCGGCAGTTGAAGCGGTTGAGAACGGCGACATTCAGTTCGTACCGAAGCAGTACGAAAACATGTACTTCTCCTGGATGCGCGATATTCAGGACTGGTGTATCTCTCGTCAGTTGTGGTGGGGTCACCGTATCCCGGCATGGTATGACGAAGCGGGTAACGTTTATGTTGGCCGCAACGAAGACGAAGTGCGTAAAGAAAATAACCTCGGTGCTGATGTTGTCCTGCGTCAGGACGAAGACGTTCTCGACACCTGGTTCTCTTCTGCGCTGTGGACCTTCTCTACCCTTGGCTGGCCGGAAAATACCGACGCCCTGCGTCAGTTCCACCCAACCAGCGTGATGGTATCTGGTTTCGACATCATCTTCTTCTGGATTGCCCGCATGATCATGATGACCATGCACTTCATCAAAGATGAAAATGGCAAACCGCAGGTGCCGTTCCACACTGTTTACATGACCGGCCTGATTCGTGACGACGAAGGCCAGAAGATGTCCAAATCCAAGGGTAACGTTATTGACCCACTGGATATGGTTGACGGTATTTCGCTGCCAGAACTGCTGGAAAAACGCACCGGCAATATGATGCAGCCACAGCTGGCGGACAAAATCCGTAAGCGCACCGAGAAGCAGTTCCCGAACGGTATTGAACCGCACGGTACTGACGCGCTGCGCTTCACCCTGGCGGCGCTGGCTTCTACCGGTCGCGATATCAACTGGGATATGAAACGCCTGGAAGGTTACCGTAACTTCTGTAACAAGCTGTGGAACGCCAGCCGCTTTGTGCTGATGAACACAGAAGGTCAGGATTGCGGCTTCAACGGCGGCGAAATGACGCTGTCGCTGGCGGATCGCTGGATTCTGGCGGAGTTCAACCAGACCATCAAAGCGTACCGCGAAGCGCTGGACAGCTTCCGCTTCGATATCGCCGCAGGCATTCTGTATGAGTTCACCTGGAACCAGTTCTGTGACTGGTATCTGGAACTGACTAAGCCGGTAATGAACGGTGGCACCGAAGCCGAACTGCGCGGTACTCGCCATACGCTGGTGACCGTGCTGGAAGGTCTGCTGCGCCTCGCGCATCCGATCATTCCGTTCATCACCGAAACCATCTGGCAGCGTGTGAAAGTACTTTGCGGTATCACTGCCGACACCATCATGCTGCAGCCGTTCCCGCAGTACGATGCATCTCAGGTTGATGAAGCCGCACTGGCCGACACAGAGTGGCTGAAGCAGGCGATCGTTGCGGTACGTAACATCCGTGCAGAAATGAACATCGCGCCGGGCAAACCGCTGGAGCTGCTACTGCGTGGTTGCAGCGCGGATGCAGAACGTCGCGTAAATGAAAACCGTGGCTTCCTGCAAACGCTGGCGCGTCTGGAAAGCATCACCGTGCTGCCTGCCGATGACAAAGGTCCGGTTTCCGTTACTAAGATCATCGACGGCGCAGAGCTGCTGATCCCGATGGCTGGCCTCATCAACAAAGAAGATGAGCTGGCGCGTCTGGCGAAAGAAGTGGCGAAGATCGAAGGCGAAATCAGCCGTATCGAGAACAAGCTGGCGAATGAAGGCTTTGTCGCCCGCGCACCGGAAGCGGTCATCGCGAAAGAGCGTGAAAAGCTGGAAGGCTATGCAGAAGCGAAAGCGAAGCTGATTGAACAGCAGGCTGTTATCGCCGCGCTGTAATCAAAACACAGTAATGAAAACGAAGGCCGGAGCATGCTCCGGCCTTTTTTATCTCTTACAGAAATGGTAAAGAAGGCATAATTCCCCGTGAAATCCTGGCTAAGAAGCCTTTATCTGGTTGTTCTTCTTTATTGATTAAAGGAAGGTCATCCAAATCGCCCAGCAAATACGTATTTTTTGCCTGCCAGTCAATCATCCATATTTTCAGCAGTGGATAAGCCAGACCGCCCGTAATCCCGGATATCACCACCAACGCACACATGCGATAAAGCATACCGTGGTACGTTAAAGTTGAGCGAAAACGAATACGCCCATCATTCAGTGACAGGTTGCTCATAAAATGATTTCGCAACGACACCGTTAAATAACTGGTGCTAACAGCAATCCCAAAATAATAGATTAACTGCGCGATTATCATTTTACGTTGCATTTCCATAAATTGCTGTAAATTCTCAATATCATCATTTGCATACACAGAACTATCATACGCATTTAATATTTGATCGAAGATAATATAACCAGCAACAGCGAGAAAAGGTAATAAAGCTAAAAATGCGAGAATGGCATATTTTATACAATACGTAGTATCTAATTTCACCTTGAAACGATGTATACCGAAACTGGTATTGCTCCAGAGAAAACTCATTACCAGGCTATATAAAGTACCATTAAAAATACCAATGGAAACAATACCAACTATTGCCATCAGAACCACAGATATAATAACACTACTTGAACTATTGGCATGTAGCATCTTTGTCGAGATAAAGAAAACAGTCCCCATCCCAATGGCCATTAAAATCGGCAAGAAAAAGGTTACCCACCAGAACCCTTTCATAGAGCAATTAAAACTAAATCTTACGCCGTTGAGACTGGTCATCAAGGCCTGATAACGCAGTCCTTTTGCTGCCATAAATATAAGCAAAACCAACAGTAACAAAGTCAAAACACAGCCAACAAGTGGCATATCTGCTGACACTGTCATTAAGATTGCGAAATAGCAAAAAACAAAAACAAGACAACTAACAAAAACATTCCCACCAGTAATTCCATAAGAAAATCGTTGTCCGTTAACTTCCATATTAGCATAGAGATAACGCTTACATTTCATTAATGCCCATGGCAAATAGATACCTAGCGTTATAATCGTTAACAACACATTCACCACACAAATAAGAAAATATCTCTCACCTGTACCATGAAAAACAAACGAATGGGACGGAACATCCATTTCATTAATAACTTGAGCCATAAAAATTCCCTGAATTAAAAAATCCATTGATATAATTTATATATACAGACAGTAAAATGTTCTGCCACGTTACAATACTCTTATCAGTAATAGGCTGGCAAAAACTTTATTACTTTATAAGTCGCTTGCGCACGTAAGAAGAGAGTGGTATTAAACAAATGTATAATTACTTTATTTTTATTGGGTTAAACTATGAATAACATTGCGCCGCAATCACCTGTAATGCGTCGCCTGACGCAGCAGGATAATCCCGCCATCGCCCGCGTCATTCGTCAGGTATCCGCCGAATACGGTCTTACCGCTGATAAAGGCTACACCGTCGCCGATCCGAACCTGGACGAGTTGTATCAAGTGTATAGTCAGCCGGGTCATGCATATTGGGTGGTTGAGTACGATGGTGAAGTGGTCGGCGGCGGTGGGATTGCGCCATTAACCGGGAGTGAGTCGGACATTTGCGAACTGCAGAAGATGTATTTTCTTCCGGCTATTCGCGGTAAAGGGCTGGCGAAAAAACTGGCCTTAATGGCGATGGAGCAGGCACGAGAGATGGGCTTCAAACGCTGCTATCTGGAAACGACCGCTTTTTTGAAAGAAGCGATTGGTTTGTATGAACATTTAGGTTTTCAACATATCGACTATGCACTTGGCTGCACGGGCCATGTAGATTGTGAAGTGCGGATGCTACGCGAACTCTAAAAAAATGCCCGCTAGTGTGTGCTATCGGGCATTTTAATCAATTAATTAGTGGCGAACCCCGTCATCGTCTTCATCGACAAAATCTTCATCGTCGCCGTCTTCGCCATTGGGATCTTCAAAGTAAGTGCCCCAACCGTCGTACTCAACGTCAAATTTCTCCGCCAGCGTCATCAGTTGTTCAACCTGGGCATCGATCAGATCGGCATTCAACGCGCACTCGCTGAGGATGTCGCAGCAAATCACGATATCACCATCTTCAACTTCCAGCTCTTCTGGATCGGTCACTTCGTAACCGAGTTTAAACGCTTCAACTGCTGCTTTTTCCAGGGTTTCCAGATCGTCTGCGGAAAGATGGTGTTCGATGGTGTACAGCGCGTCCGGATCGCTGCCATCTTCCAGTAATTCTTCAATAATCAAACGTGTTTCTTCACGCTGTTCTTCCAGTTGTTCCGGGTTTGCCATGGCTCATTCCTCTTAATGTCCTGCCGATACTCTTATTGTCACACACCACTGACATTGCCTCCACCTTTGTGACAAAGATTTATGCTTTAGACTTGCAAATGAATAATCATCCATATAAATTGAATTTTAATTCATTAAGGCGTTAGCCACAGGAGGGATCTATGTCCGGGTTTTATCATAAGCATTTCCTGAAATTACTCGATTTCACGCCAGCTGAACTCAACAGCCTGCTGCAGTTAGCCGCGAAGCTGAAAGCCGATAAGAAAAGCGGCAAAGAAGAAGCCAAACTCACTGGTAAAAACATCGCGCTCATCTTCGAAAAAGACTCGACCCGTACCCGATGCTCTTTCGAAGTTGCCGCATATGACCAGGGTGCTCGCGTTACTTATCTCGGCCCAAGCGGCAGTCAGATTGGTCATAAAGAGTCGATTAAAGACACTGCCCGCGTGCTGGGTCGCATGTATGACGGTATTCAGTATCGCGGCTATGGTCAGGAGATTGTCGAAACACTGGCGGAATACGCTGGCGTGCCGGTATGGAACGGCCTGACCAATGAGTTTCACCCCACGCAGTTGCTGGCGGATCTCCTCACCATGCAGGAGCATTTACCCGGTAAAGCATTCAACGAAATGACGCTGGTCTATGCAGGTGACGCACGTAACAACATGGGCAATTCGATGCTCGAAGCTGCGGCGCTTACCGGTCTGGATTTGCGTCTGGTCGCGCCACAGGCATGCTGGCCGGAAGCTGCGCTGGTTACGGAATGCCGCGCCCTGGCACAGCAAAATGGCGGGAATATTACGCTGATGGAAGATGTAGCCAAAGGAGTTGAAGGTGCTGACTTTATCTATACCGATGTATGGGTGTCGATGGGGGAAGCAAAAGAGAAATGGGCAGAACGGATTGCATTACTGCGTGATTATCAGGTGAACAGCAAGATGATGCAGTTGACCGGTAACCCGGAGGTCAAATTCCTCCACTGCCTGCCCGCGTTTCATGACGACCAGACGACGCTTGGTAAGAAAATGGCGGAAGAGTTTGGCCTACATGGCGGAATGGAAGTGACTGATGAGGTCTTCGAATCTGCCGCCAGCATTGTTTTTGATCAGGCGGAAAACCGCATGCATACCATCAAAGCGGTGATGGTCGCGACGCTCAGTAAATAATTGATATCGCTATAAAGATGCCGGGAAATACAAAAACATCCCGGCATCACATTATTTTATGCAGTAATAGTTCAATTATTCCATCCATATTTTTCTATTGCTATACGTAAATCTTCCGGAGGATTTTCATCATTCTTGTTCTAATTTTTAATTCATTAACCATCTTTTCTTTAAAAATCTTAACGACATAACCCGGATTGTTTTTTACAATTTCATTTGTTTTTTCTTCATTACCATAAACATATCCTAACTCATTAAGATACAGCTGTTCGCCCTCATAATCTTTAAGTAATTGATAGAAATACCACTTAGCAAAATCAGGTTGCTTCATGAAAAAATCCTTCAAAAAAAATATCATTTACTAAAATGCTGACAGGCACTTCATTAAATAGCAACTTAACATCATCAAATAACCTTAGTATTAAGCGTGATTTTTCTTGATTGCTTAAGTTAAAATCATTGACATATGCAACCAACTTATCCCAAATCAATTCCTGTAATTTACGGCTATTTTATAGTGTTCTTTATCGAGATTGAAAAATAAGGTCTCAGCTATTTTAATTTTAGATTGATCGCAGCTAAAATCTTTAGATTGATCGCGGCTAAAATCAATATGATTTATCACGGAGCATGCATACTTTATCTTTTCAGAATCACCAAAATATTGCATTCTTTTATTAAAACACCAATCCAGTATTCTTACATCATTAATATAT
>OAVQ01000079.1_pt1 | contig 34490 bp, 15 predicted proteins | sample 1476441 | NCBI WGS metagenome assembly OAVQ01 (sample SAMEA2580104, study PRJEB22360) | human gut metagenome | biome: human gut; feature: human-associated habitat; material: faeces | place: Denmark | collected 2008/2010 | reverse complement strand
TGTCTAAATCACAATCAGTATCGCAGTCAGAAGTAGTGTCTAAGTCACAATCAGTATCGCAGTCTGAAGCAGTGTCTAAGTCACAATCTGTGTCACAATCAACATCAGAAGTTGTATCTAAATCACAATCAGTATCGCAGTCTGAAGCAGTGTCTAAGTCACAATCAGTATCGCAGTCTGAAGCAGTGTCTAAGTCACAATCTGTGTCACAATCAACATCAGAAGTTGTATCTAAATCACAATCTCAATCACAATCAGAATCTGATACAACATCAGCTTCTAAATCTGCATCAGAATCAGCGTCCGCTTCATTGAGCCAATCAACAGTTGAATCAGCAAGCAAATCACAGTCTGAATCAGCAAGTGCATCAACATCAGAATCAACAAGCGCATCAACATCTGAATCTGAATCAACAAGTAAATCAGTCTCTGAATCAACAAGTAAATCAGTCTCAGAATCAACAAGTGCCTCAGTTTCAGAGTCAACAAGTGCTTCAACATCTGAATCAGCAAGTGCCTCAGTATCTGAGTCAACAAGCACATCAGTTTCAATTGTTACAAATCATTCAGAGTCAGAATCAACTAGCCAATCAGTCTCAGAATCAACAAGTGCTTCAATCTCTGAGTCAGCAAGTAAATCAGTCTCAGAATCAACAAGTACATCAGTTTCTGAGTCAGCGTCTGCATCAGAATCAGTAAGTGCCTCTGAGTCAGCATCTGCATCAGAATCAGCAAGCACATCAGCTTCAACATCTGCATCAGAATCAGCAAGCGTATCAGCTTCAGCCTCTGCATCAGAATCAGTAAGTGCGTCTGAGTCAGCCTCTGCATCAGAATCAGTAAGCACATCAGCTTCAGCCTCTGCATCAGAATCAGCAAGCGTATCAGCTTCAGCCTCTGCATCAGAATCAGTAAGTGCATCTGAGTCAGCCTCTGCATCAGAATCAGCAAGCACATCAGCTTCAGCCTCTGCATCAGAATCAGCAAGCACATCAGCTTCAGTATCTGCATCAGAATCAGTAAGTGCGTCTGAATCAGCATCTGCATCAGAATCAGCAAGCGTATCAGCTTCAGCCTCTGCATCAGAATCAGCAAGCACATCAGCTTCAGTATCTGCATCAGAATCAGTAAGTGCGTCTGAGTCAGCCTCTGCATCAGAATCAGCAAGTACATCAGCTTCAGTATCTGCATCAGAATCCGTAAGCGCCTCTGAGTCAGTTTCTGCATCAGAATCAGCAAGCACTTCAGAATCAACTTCTGTATCTGAATCAGTATCAGCTTCTGAATCATACTCTGCATCTGCTAGTCTTTCAGTTTCAGCTTCTACATCAACTTCAGTTTCAGAATCACTTTCTAGCTCAGAATCTACATCTGTATCAGTTTCTCAATCATTGTCTGAAAGTGAAACTCCTAAAGTTGGTGAAGTTATCATCACTTACATCCGTGAAAATGATGGTAAAGAAATTCAAAAACCTCGTCAAGATACACCAAACTCACCATATGACACACCATATAACACAACTGAGGAAGGTGAAAAACCTAACACAATTAAGACTCCAGATGGTAAGACATACAAGATCGTACCAAAAGGTGACTACCCAGTAGGTAAAGTTGACGGTAACGGACACCTTGAATCATCAGATCCAATTAAAGGTAAAGTTGATAAACCTAAATCAACAATCACTTACGTTTATAAAGAAGTGAAGGGTAATGTTTACGTTCACTATGTTGATGTTAATGGTAACAAGATTAAAGACGATGTGACTGATGAAAAAGATCAACCAGTTGATAAAGACTACGACACAGTTATTGACAACCGTCCAAAAGAAATCGAATTCCAAGGTAAGACATACGAATTGGTACCAGCCGGTAACTACAAAGTAGGTCAAGTCGACGAACAAGGTCACTGGACAGGTGATGATGCTACAACAGGTAAAGTCGTCGAAGGTGATAAGAACGTTACTTACGTATACCAACTCAAAGAACAACCAGCACAACCTAAGGGTAATGTATACGTTCACTACGTAGATACTGAAGGTAATATCATTAAAGATACAGTAACTGATGAATTGGCTCAACCAGTTGGTAAAGACTACGACACAGTTGTAGACAACCGTCCAAAAGAAATCGAATTCCAAGGTAAGACATACGAATTGGTACCAGCCGGTAACTACAAAGTAGGTCAAGTCGACGAACAAGGTCACTGGACAGGTGATGATGCTACAACAGGTAAAGTCGTCGAAGGTGATAAGAACGTTACTTACGTTTACAAACTTAAAGAAGATCCAACGAAACCTAAAGAAGGTGACGTTATCATCACTTACGTAAACGAAAAAGGTAAGGAAATTAAGAAACCTCGTCAAGACACACCAAACTCACCATATGACACACCATATAACACAACTGAGAAAGGTGAAAAACCTAAGACTATCAAGACTCCAGATGGTAAGACATATAAGATCGTACCAAAAGGTGACTACCCAGTAGGTAAAGTTGATAAGGATGGACACCTTGAATCTTCTGACCCAACTAAAGGTAAAGTTGAGAAACCTCGTTCAATCGTCACTTATGTTTATAAAGAAGTGAAAGGTGACGTTTACGTTCACTATAAAGATACTGAAGGTAACACAATCAAGACTGACGTTACTGATGAAAAAGATCAACCAGTCGACAAAGACTACGATACAGTTGTAGATAACCGTCCAAAAGAAATCAAATACAATGGTAAGACATATGAATTGGTTCCAGCTGGTAACTACACTGTAGGTAAGGTTGATGGACAAGGTCACCTTGAGTCATCAGACGCTACAACAGGTAAAGTTGTTGAAGGACGTAAAGATGTTACTTACATCTACAAACTCAAAGAACAACCAGCACAACCTAAGGGTAATGTATACGTTCACTACGTAGATGAAAATGGTAACACAATCAAACAATCTGTTACAGATGAATCTAAGCAACCAGTAGGTAAACATTATGATACAGTAATCGATAACCGTCCTAAGACAATCGTTACTGCAGATGGTAAAGTCTATGAATTGGTACCACAAGGTAACTATCCAGTAGGTAAAGTTGATGGTGATGGTCACTTGACTACAACTGACCCAGTAACTGGTAAAGTTATCGAAGGTGATAAGAACGTTACTTACGTTTACAAACTTGTTGATACAACTCCAGAAAAACCAGTGACACCAACTCCTGGTAAACCTGAACAACCAACTCCAGCTAAACCAGTTGATCCAGCTCCTAAAGCTCCAGCTAAAGCAGCTCCTGTAACTCCAGCTAAACCAGCTTCAGAAATGACACAATTGCCAAATACTGGTGAAGAGTCTAACGTAGCTGCTACAGCAGCTCTAGGTTTGCTTGCAACTGCATCTGGCTTGGCTCTTGCGGCAAAACGCAAAAAAACTGAGGAATAATATTTCCTCGACTTACCTCCCTAAAACTTTTGAGTGACTAGTCCTAATAAAACACTAACTACTCTTAAGAAAGAATAAGCCAATTAGCTTCGTTCTAAAAAGACACATTCCAAATTGGAGTGTGTTTTTTTGTGATTATGAGATTAACCTAAAGGATTAGAATTTGTCTACTATTTAGAGTAATCAAGCCTATCTTGAAAGCTAATACTGTTAAAGAAAGAAATTATCTCTCTAGAATTTCAAGAAATCTTTAAATTTCATTTTATAAACTAGTGAATGACTGAAAATAGTGTGAAATCAATGTCTTTAAGGTGTTAATTGAATGAAACGTTTGCAATTTTATTTAAGGAATATATGACAAAAAATTAGAACTTACAACAATTTTGTGATAAAATTTAACTACGTGTTTTTACACTAACATCTAGAATGGAGCAGATATGTTTTTTAGAAGAAACGAAGGGGAATATCGCGAAACAGATCGTGTGACTCGTTTTAAATTAATCAAATCAGGGAAGCAATGGCTTCGTGCGGCGACATCAAACTTTGGACTTTTTAAGGTTGTTAAAGGTGGAACAGATGCACCGTCAGTTTCAGCGCAAAGTGTTGAGGAGAAAACACCTCTTATCTCAGGTCAAGCCCTACTTAAAGGGATTGCAGCAACTGGTGCGGTGGCAGGTGGTGCAGTAGCCACTTACACTGCTCAAGCCGAAGAAACTGCAACGCCAGCCTTAGAGAGTCAATTAACTGGGAATCATGATGTCACAGCCAATTCAGAGTCTGTTGTCTTGAGTGCAGCTCCAACATCGGAAGCTTCAGTAGCACCATCAACTAGTCAAGAGTCTACCAGCTCTTCAGTTGACGCTCAAGCAAGCACAGATGCTTCAGTATCATTGTCACAATCTGTATCAACAGAATTATCACAATCTATTTCTGAATCTGTATCACTTAGCAAAGAGCATTCAACCTCCGCTAGTCAGTCACATACTGAAAGCGCAAGTGGTTCAGCTTCACATTCAGAATCAGCAAGTTCAACAGTAGCGACTGCATCAGAAACAGCGACTCAAGAAGATGAAAAAACAATCTTGGATCAAAACGTCTCAGAAGCAGAATTGCTCGTTAATATTGCTAAAGACTATCAAGCAAAATTGACAGACACAGCTGCTAAAACTGAAATTCAAACAGCTATCACAACAGTTCAAGAAGAGGTCGCTAAATCAACAACATTGATTGCGGCATCAGCAACAAACGCTGCCTATGCAGAACAACGTGAACGTCTTGGTAATGCCGTTGAGGGTATGATGACCAAGATTACAAATGTAGGTTTTACTGGTAACTCAGTAGTTAACGGTGTTGCAGCAGTTACTGCACAGTTGGATGCTGTGGCTAGAGGTGCTTATGACACTAATGCGTCACTTGGTAAGGCTACTTATAAGCAAAAAGCAAACCTTATTGTTACGAATAAAAACCAAGCAAGTTATTTCAAAACCACTGGAACAGCAAGTCTCAATGATGGAACGGTGACCTTGACTCAAAATACCGGTGGACAAGCAGGTGCTTATACCCTTAATACCAAGGTGGATATGAATGAAAGTTTCACTTTAACAGGTAAAATCAACCTTGGTGATGCCTACGAGGGTAATAATTCTGCTGGACACTATGGTGGTGACGGTATTGCGGCGATCTTTTCGACGGGTGAAATCGGTGAAATCGGTAATGCCAATGGAAATGGTTCTGGTGCCAGTCTTGGTATGGGAGGAACAAACCTTAGACTTTCCTTTGGATTTAAATTAGATACTTGGCATAATACGTCTCAGCCTAATAGCAGTCAGTATGCTAACGCAGATCCTGCAAAAGTTAGAAACTCAGCTTTTGGGGCCTTTGTTACTACGTCAAATACTGGGGTAGCTACAACAGATACAATTAGTGCTGAAAAATTACAGACACTTCCAACCGATAATACGCTTAAAGACTATGTTGTTTCATATAACGGTTCGACCAAAGTTATGACAGTAACTTATGCCGGTCAAACTTGGTCTAAGAATATTCAAAGCTATTTGAATGCCAGTCGTGCTACAACTGGTCAAAGATCTGGGCAAGAAGAGTTGGCCTTTGCCCTCTTTGCTTCAACGGGTTCAGGAACAAACTTACAACAATTTAATCTTGAAAGATTTGACTATTCTGCAAGAGGGGCCTATGTAACGGTAAAATTTATTGATGCAGACACTGGTGAGGAAATTCCAGGTAAAGATGAAGTCTTGATTCAAGAAGAAGCTGGAACAACGGTGAATCTGTCATCCTATCTCAGCATTGATGGTTATGAGTTGAGGGCAACTAATGTTGCGACAGCAAAAGGTTTTGTTTCAGATAACACAGTTAGAGTCCTTGAAGGTAGTCAAGGAATCACCTATTCATTCCATAAGATTAAACAAAGTGAAAGCCTATCAACTTCTACATCGCTCTCAGAAAGCACACGTGAGAGCATTGTTAAGTCTGAATCGGAATCTTTAAGGGAATCCGAATCCGCTTCAACGAGTGAACGGAAATCAGAATCATTGAGAAAGTCTGAGTCAGCATCAGTATCTGCGTCCGAATCCAACAAGCTTTCAGCGTCAGAAAGTGCATCAGTAAGTGAATCACAGTCAGAATCTAATTCGCTTTCAGCGTCAGAGAGTGCTTCAGTGTCTGAATCACAGTCAGAATCAAATTCGCTATCAGCGTCAGAAAGTGCTTCAGTAAGTGAATCACAGTCAGAATCTAACTCGCTATCAGCGTCAGAAAGTGCTTCAGTAAGTGAATCACAGTCAGAATCTAACTCGCTATCAGCGTCAGAGAGTGCATCAGTGTCTGAATCACAGTCTTTGTCAAATTCCCTTTCATCGTCAGAGAGTGCATCAGTGTCTGAATCACAGTCTTTGTCAAATTCACTCTCATCGTCAGAAAGTGCGTCGGTATCTGAATCACAGTCAGAATCCAATTCCCTTTCAGCGTCAGAAAGTGCGTCGGTATCTGAGTCACAGTCTGAATCCAATTCCCTTTCAGCGTCAGAAAGTGCGTCCGTGTCTGAATCACAGTCAGAATCCAATTCCCTTTCAGCGTCAGAAAGTGCGTCCGTGTCTGAATCACAGTCAGAATCTAACTCGCTTTCAGCATCAGAGAGTGCGTCAGTGAGCACATCTCAATCCGAGTCTAACTCGCTTTCAGCATCAGAAAGTGCTTCAGTGTCTGAATCTCAGTCTGAATCAAATTCACTTTCAGCGTCAGAGAGCGCTTCAGTGAGTGTATCGCAATCCGAGTCTAACTCGCTTTCAGCATCAGAAAGTGCGTCAGTAAGTGAGTCCCAATCGGAATCCAACTCTCTTTCAGCGTCAGAAAGTGCGTCCGTGTCTGAATCACAGTCAGAATCTAACTCGCTTTCATCGTCAGAGAGTGCATCAGTGTCTGAGTCACAGTCTTTATCCAATTCGCTTTCGGCTTCAGAGAGTGCGTCAGTGAGCACATCTCAATCCGAGTCCAACTCGCTTTCAGCATCAGAAAGTGCTTCAGTAAGTGAGTCACAATCCGAGTCAAATTCTATTTCGGCATCAGAGAGTGCTTCGGTGTCTGAGTCACAGTCTCTATCCAATTCGCTTTCAGCGTCAGAGAGTGCTTCAGTGTCTGAATCTCAATCAGAATCTAACTCGCTTTCAGCATCAGAAAGTGCTTCAGTGTCTGAATCTCAATCAGAATCTAACTCGCTTTCAGCATCAGAAAGTGCTTCAGTAAGCGAATCACAATCCGAGTCCAACTCAATTTCGGCTTCAGAAAGTGCGTCAGTCTCTGAATCACAATCAGAATCTAACTCGCTTTCAACATCAGAGAGTTCTTCAGTATCTGAATCCCAATCGGAATCTAACTCCCTTTCAGCGTCAGAAAGTGCTTCAGTGTCTGAGTCACAGTCAGAATCTAACTCCCTTTCAGCATCAGAAAGTGCGTCAGTCTCTGAATCACAATCAGAATCTAACTCGCTTTCAGCATCAGAAAGTGCGTCAGTCTCTGAATCACAATCAGAATCTAACTCGCTTTCAGCATCAGAAAGTGCGTCAGTATCTGAATCTCAATCTGAATCCAACTCAATTTCGGCATCAGAGAGTGCTTCAGTGTCTGAATCACAATCTGAGTCAAATTCGCTTTCAGCATCAGAAAGTGCTTCAGTATCTGAATCACAATCTGAGTCAAATTCTATTTCGGCATCAGAGAGTGCATCAGTAAGTGAATCCCAATCGGAATCTAACTCACTTTCAGCATCAGAAAGTGCTTCAGTATCTGAATCCCAATCGGAATCCAACTCAATTTCAGCATCAGAGAGTGCGTCAGTAAGTGAATCACAATCTGAGTCAAATTCGCTTTCAGCATCAGAAAGTGCTTCAGTATCTGAATCACAATCTGAGTCAAATTCTATTTCGGCATCAGAGAGTGCATCAGTAAGTGAATCCCAATCGGAATCTAACTCACTTTCAGCATCAGAAAGTGCTTCAGTAAGTGAGTCACAATCCGAGTCAAACTCGCTTTCAGCATCAGAGAGTGCTTCAGTAAGTGAATCACAATCTGAGTCAAATTCTATTTCGGCTTCAGAAAGTGCTTCAGTAAGTGAGTCACAATCCGAGTCCAACTCAATTTCGGCTTCAGAAAGTGCTTCAGTAAGTGAGTCACAATCCGAGTCCAACTCAATTTCGGCTTCAGAAAGTGCGTCAGTAAGCGAATCACAATCCGAATCCAATTCCCTTTCAGCGTCAGAAAGTGCGTCAGTGTCTGAGTCACAGTCAGAATCTAACTCCCTTTCAGCATCAGAAAGTGCGTCAGTTTCAACAAGTCAATCTGTTTCAAATTCAGTGGTTTCTTCATTGAGTATTTCGGCTTTTGAAAGCTTATCGCAAGCATTTAGTGCGTCAATTTCGACAATTCTTTCAACAGTTGATTCAATTTCGAAATCAGCATCAAGCTTTATTTCTACAAGTGAGTCACTCTCAACGTCTGCTTCGACATCATTGAGTACATCCGGATCATTAAGTGCTTCAGTCTCAACCAGTGAATCAATGTTACTCAGCGAGTCAGCAAGTACCAGTGCCTCAGTTTCAACGAGCCAGTCAGTATCAAACTCATTGTCATCGTCATTAAGTGCTTCAGTCTCAACAAGTGAATCAACGTCACTTAGTGAGTCAGTAAGTACCAGTGCCTCAGTTTCAGCGAGTCAATCAGTCTCTGAATCACAAAGCACAAGCGCTTCAATTTCAACGAGCCAATCAGTTTCAGGTTCATTGAGCGTCTCAGAATCAGAAAGTGCAAGCACAAGTGCTTCAGTCTCAACCAGTGAATCAATGTCACTCAGCGAGTCATCAAGTACCAGTGCCTCAGTTTCAACGAGCCAGTCAGTATCTAACTCATTGTCATCGTCATTAAGTGCTTCAGTCTCAATCAGTGAATCAACGTCACTAAGCGAGTCAGCAAGTACCAGTGCCTCAGTTTCAACGAGTCAGTCAGTATCTAACTCGGTATCGGCCTCAACAAGTTCTTCAGTCTCACTCAGTGAATCAACGTCACTCAGTGAGTCATCAAGTATGAGCGCTTCAGTTTCAATGAGTCAATCCGTCTCAACTTCTGTTTCCGCTTCATTAAGTGCTTCAGTCTCAACCAGTGAATCAATGTCACTTAGCGAGTCGTCAAGTACCAGTGCCTCAGTTTCTGAATCACAAAGCACAAGCGTTTCAATCTCAACGAGCCAATCAATTTCTGGTTCATTGAGCGTCTCAGAGTCAGCAAGTGCTTCAACTAGCATTTCAGCTTCAGTCTCACTCAGCGAATCAACATCACTCAGTGAGTCAGTAAGTACCAGTGCCTCTGTTTCAGCGAGTCAGTTCGTCTCAACGTCAGTTTCTGAATCACAAAGCACAAGCGCCTCAGTTTCAACGAGCCAATCGGTTTCTGATTCAATGAGTGTCTCAGAGTCAGCAAGTGCTTCAAGTAGCGTTTCCGCTTCAGTCTCACTCAGTGAGTCAGCAAGTGCTTCAACCAGCGTTTCCGCTTCATTAAGTGCTTCAGTCTCAACCAGTGAATCAATGTCACTCAGCGAGTCGTCAAGTACCAGTGCCTCAGTATCAACGAGTCAGTCCGTCTCAACGTCAGTCTCTGAATCACAAAGCACAAGCGCTTCAATCTCAACGAGCCAATCAGTTTCTGGTTCATTGAGCGTATCGGAATCAGAAAGTGCAAGTACCAGTGCCTCTGTTTCAGCGAGTCAATCCGTCTCAACGTCAGTCTCTGAATCACAAAGCACAAGTGCTTCAATCTCAACGAGCCAATCAGTTTCCGGTTCAATGAGTGCCTCAGAGTCAACCAGCGCTTCAGTTTCACTCAGCGAATCAACATCACTCAGTGAGTCAGTAAGTACCAGTACCTCAGTTTCAGCGAGTCAATCCGTCTCAACGTCAGTCTCTGAATCACAAAGTACGAGCGCTTCAATCTCAACGAGCCAATCAGTTTCCGGTTCAATGAGTGCCTCAGAGTCAACCAGTGCTTCAGTTTCACTCAGCGAATCAACATCACTCAGTGAGTCAGCAAGCACAAGCGCCTCAGTTTCAGCGAGTCAATCCGTCTCAACCTCAATCTCTGAATCACAAAGTACGAGTGCTTCAGTCTCACTCAGCGAGTCAGCAAGCACAAGCGCCTCAATTTCAGCGAGTCAATCAGTCTCAACGTCAGTCTCTGAATCGCAAAGCACGAGCGCCTCAATCTCGACGAGCCAATCAGTTTCTGATTCAATGAGCGTCTCAGAGTCAGCAAGCGCTTCAACCAGCGTTTCAGCTTCAGTCTCACTCAGTGAATCAATGTCACTTAGTGAGTCATCAAGTACCAGTGCTTCTGTTTCAACGAGTCAATCAGTCTCAACATCAGTCTCTGAATCACAAAGCACAAGCGCTTCAATTTCAATGAGCCAATCGGTTTCTGATTCAATGAGCGTCTCAGAATCAGCAAGCACTTCAAGCAGCGTTTCAGCTTCAGTAAGTGTCTCAACTTCAATGAGTGAATCAGCAAGCACTTCATTGTCTGCTTCAATGAGTACTTCAGTATCTTCTTCTGAAGTTAAAGATCCTAAGCATAAGCACGGTAGCCAAGCTCTTCCTAAGACTGGTGAGGAAGACTCATCGGCAGCTCTTGCTTTAGGTGCTTTGGCAACGGCAACAGGTCTTGCCTTTCTTGCCAAACGTAAGAAAGAAGAAGAGGGTGAAGACTTCTAATCGTCAGCAAGTCTCATTCTTACCTTCTCATTAAGATTTATAATATCCCTCATCATTTGAGCTTTTCTCAATGGTGGGGGATTTTTGCTTATCTAAAAAGACTAATAGTTTTAATATATCCAGATTTCTTATTTGTTGGGGTGCATTTGAATAGATTTGGGAATGTATAAGTTCAGGGAAAGCAAGTTTGAAATGAGATTTTTTGCTCAATTTTATGATAAAATTAGAAGGAGTATTTTAATCAAAAAATTAATGGAGTAAGTATGTTTTTTAGAAGGAATGAAGGTCAATATCGTGAAACGGACCGTGTGACACGTTTTAAACTGGTAAAGTCAGGTAAGCACTGGCTTCGTGCAGCGACTTCAAACTTTGGTCTTTTTAAGGTGCTAAGAGGAGGAGTGGATTTACCTTCGATCAGTACCCAGCAGGTGGAAGTGGATTCATCTGCTTTCTCAGGACACTCGCTCCTTAAGGGAGTGCTTGCTACGGGGGCTTTGCTAGGTGGGGCTGTTGTGACTCACGTGACTCATGCGGAAGAAGTGACAGATGAGCCAGTTTTGGAAAGCCAAGCTGGAGCTAAGGCTGATCTTTTAGTTGCATCAGAATCAGCTGTTATTGGCAATATTGGTTCTGTGTCTGGTGTCCAAGAGAGTCAGGTAAATAGTCAAGAGTCATCTGAAGCTGCGTCAAGTCAGACTTCCGAGACTTCTTTAAATGAGTCCTTGTCAAGCAGTCAATCTATTTCAGCTTCTGAACAGGCTTCAAAATCTGCCTCTCTGTCACTAAGTGCTTCGATTTCGACTTCCTTGTCAGCTTCTTTAGCTTCTCAATCGGAATCAGCGAGTCAGACGGCTTCTCATAGTTTGTCTGAGAGTAGGCTTACAGGCTCTTCAGAGCGTGATGACAGCATATCTAATCAATCATTTAGCAAGAGTGATAGTGTTGCCTCTCAAGAGGGTGTGAATCTTGTCAGCTCGGATTCGGCCATGTTACATGCTTCTTTGGCATCCGAAGCTCTTGTTAATCGTCAATTGTCTGACACTGCAAACGGTCTGTTGGCTGTTTCGCTTGTGTCTAATACTGAGAGTTCAGATCAAGAAAAGCGTCTCAAAGATTTGGCCTTAGAGATTTATACTTATAAAGCTCAAGCACTTGATTTGCCAAATACGGATTCGGCTATTCTGAAGGGAAATCAAGCCTTGGATGCTATTCGTGTCAGTCTGGCTGATAGTGGCGTTGACATAGTCCCTACACTTACACAAGCAAGACAGGCTAGAAATAGTCTTGCTAATGCGGTGCTGCGTGCGACATCTGGTCAGCGTGACCCTCGAAATGGTGCTATCATTGGTACTGATAATAGCTTGCGTAATCCTTATTATAACTTAGGTCCTAACAATGGCTTGATTTCTGCTTATAACTCTGACTACATCAATCAGGCCTATCAAGTTGTTGAATCAAAACCAACACAATACAGTATTCGTAGTATTGGTTACACCTCATATAGTGATCGTGTCAATGGTATCAATATTCCCCAAACAACTGCTTTGAGAAATAGCTCCGTTGCTTTTAATGTTATGGGGACAGTTGGGGCTGATCAGGTCGTAACTCCGGGAAGAACGTACACACTTTCTTTTGTGGTTGCCAATAATGCGAATCAAACAGTGACACGCTCTTTGCGTATCCAGGTCTTACCTCAAAATGACGGGATTCGCAACCCGATTAAGGCAGTGACAACGGGTACTTTTGTCAATGACACGAGCAATCTCGCTCAGGCTGAAAAAGATAAGGTTTGGGAAACTTTTAAGGCGACAAATCCAAATATTGCGACCTCTAAGGACTTTAAGTCTTATTCCGTCTCAGCGACAGGTGTAGTGACCATTACCTATAAGGATAATACCTCTAACGATGTGACTGCTCCTGTCAAACGCCTGCCTGCCCCAACGGTGGCGACAAGGCTGTTGGATAAAGCCTATACACAGACAGCTGTAACGGTAACAGGAGCTGAACCAGGGTCAACCGTTGTTTTATACAATAATGATGATGAGGTCGGAACAGCAGTGGCAAATGCTTCTGGCCAAGCGATTGTGACGCCAACGGTTAAGTTACAAACTGGTGGTGTAACGGCTAAAGCTCGCATCATGTATGGTAATTACCCTGTTTATTCAGATGCTAGTAACTCGGTTGCAGTCACAGATAGCACACGACCTGAAGTGGCTGCCAAGTTGACTGTCAATGGTGTCGAACCCAAGTCTACACCACTTGAAGGTGGTGGAAAAAACTACATTATCTATGCGGGTGATGATGCAGTTTTGACCTTTACCGCTACTGATGATAGTGGCAAGCTCAAAGAAATGAAGATTGTTGCCAGAGCTAATTTGGATGACAATGCTTTGAACGGTAATTTCTTTGGTGGAACCCAATACGGTACGGGAAATATAGCGCCAATTACAGGTGATATTACGGCAACAAGTGCTAATTCGGCAACCATTACGACAACTATTCATTTGAAGGATGATTTGACCTATTCTGCCCGTAACACATGGCAGCGCAATGTTGCTGCTATTGACAATGCGTCGAATATGAACCGTCCAAATGGTTTGGGTGAAATTCGGATGACGCAAGGACGTCTTGCAGATCGTACGCCAGGTGTTGCGCCAACGACGACCATTCAGGTGACAAGCCTGACTGCTCTGACAGAGGCAGATAAGAGTAAGATTATTACGGCTGTGTCGGCCTTGAACCCAGAAGCAGCTAATCGTATTAAGTCTTATACAGTCAATAATGATGGCACAGTGACAATTACTTATAAGGATGATACGACAAATACCGTGACGGTACCCTTGTCTAATAGTGACTATAGCAAGTCTCTTTCTAATAGTACGAGTGAATCTGTGAAACAGTCAGCATCTACAAGTCTTTCATTGAGTACAGTAGTGTCAAGGAATGTTTCAAATTCACTAAAACAATCTCTCTCAGTGAGTTCCTCTTTGAGCACGGTCAAGTCTCGCAGTTTATCACAATCTTTGAGCACATCGGTACGAACCAGCCAGTCCGTTTCTACAAGTGCTTCCTTGAGTACAGTCAAGTCTCGTAGTTTATCACAATCTTTGAGCACATCGGTACGAACCAGCCAGTCCGTTTCCACAAGTGCGTCCTTGAGTACAGTTAAATCACAGAGTCTGTCTCAATCCTTGAGTGAATCAGTCAAGACCAGTGTTTCTCGCAGTGAATCTGCGTCAACGAGTGCGTCTTTGAGTACAGTCAAGTCTCGTAGTTTATCACAGTCATTGAGCACATCGGTACGAACCAGCCAGTCCGTTTCCACAAGTGCATCCTTGAGTACCGTTAAATCACAGAGTCTGTCCCAGTCCTTGAGCGACTCAGTTAAGACCAGTGTTTCTCGCAGTGAGTCCGCCTCCACGAGTGCGTCCTTGAGTACCGAGAAGTCACAAAGCTTGTCTCAATCCTTGAGCGAATCAGTCAAGACGAGTGTTTCTCGCAGTGAATCTGCGTCAGCGAGTGCGTCGTTGAGTACCGAGAAGTCACAAAGCTTATCCCAGTCTTTGAGCGAGTCAGTCAAGACGAGTGTTTCTCGCAGTGAATCCGCCTCAACGAGTGCTTCCTTGAGCACATCGAAGTCACAAAGCTTGTCCCAGTCTTTGAGCGAGTCAGTCAAGACGAGTGTTTCTCGCAGTGAGTCCGCCTCAACGAGTGCGTCGTTGAGTACCGTTAAATCACAGAGCCTGTCTCAATCCTTGAGCGATTCAGTTAAGACCAGTGTTTCTCGCAGTGAATCTGCGTCAACGAGTGCGTCCTTGAGTACCGAGAAGTCACAAAGCTTATCTCAATCCTTGAGCGATTCAGTCAAGACCAGTGTTTCTCGCAGTGAATCTGCGTCAACGAGTGCGTCCTTGAGTACATCGAAGTCACAAAGTTTGTCACAGTCTTTGAGCGATTCAGTCAAGACCAGTGTTTCTCGCAGTGAGTCCGCCTCAACGAGTGCGTCCTTGAGTACCGAGAAGTCACAAAGCTTGTCTCAATCCTTGAGCGATTCAGTCAAGACTAGCGTTTCTCGCAGTGAATCTGCGTCAACGAGTGCGTCTTTGAGTACCGTTAAGTCACAAAGCTTATCCCAGTCTTTGAGTGAATCAGTCAAGACTAGCGTCTCTCGCAGTGAATCTGCGTCAACGAGTGCGTCCTTGAGTACCGAGAAGTCACAAAGCTTATCCCAGTCTTTGAGTGAGTCAGTCAAGACTAGCGTTTCTCGCAGTGAGTCCGCCTCAGCGAGTGCGTCCTTGAGTACATCGAAGTCACAAAGCTTATCCCAGTCTTTGAGTGAGTCAGTCAAGACTAGCATTTCTCGCAGTGAGTCCGCCTCAGCGAGTGCGTCTTTGAGTACCGAGAAGTCACAAAGCTTATCCCAGTCTTTGAGTGAGTCAGTCAAGACTAGCGTTTCTCGCAGTGAATCTGCGTCAACGAGTGCGTCCTTGAGTACCGAGAAGTCACAAAGCTTATCCCGGTCTTTGAGCGATTCAGTCAAGACGAGTGTTTCTCGCAGAGAATCTGCCTCCACGAGTCTGTCTTTGAGTTCTTCGGTTTCAACAAGTCAGTCCGTATCGAATTCCTTAAGCTCATCAGTAAGTGCCTCTGTCTCAACGAGTGAATCCGTATCGAACTCGCTAAGCACATCTTTTAGTACCTCGGTTTCAACAAGCCAATCTGTATCGAACTCGTTGAGTAGCTCATTGAGTACTTCGGTTTCAACGAGCCAGTCTGTATCAAACTCGTTAAGTAACTCGTTGAACGCATCGGTTTCAACAAGCCAATCTGTATCGAATTCTTTGAGTTCATCGTTGAGCGCTTCAGTGTCAGTGAGTCAATCTACTTCAAATTCCTTGAGTACATCATTGAGTTCTTCAGTCTCAACAAGTCAATCAGCTTCAAATTCTTTGAGTACATCGCTGAGTACTTCGGTTTCAACAAGTCAATCCGTATCGAATTCCTTGAGTACATCTTTGAGCGCTTCAGTCTCAACAAGCCAATCTGTATCGAATTCTTTGAGTTCATCATTGAGTTCTTCAGTCTCAACAAGTGAATCCGTATCGAACTCGTTAAGTACCTCCTTGAGTACTTCAGTTTCAACGAGTCAGTCTGTATCAAACTCGCTAAGCACATCGTTAAGTTCTTCGGTGTCAGCTAGTCAGTCCGTATCAAACTCATTAAGTGCGTCACTGAGTTCCTCAGTCTCAACAAGTCAATCTACTTCAAATTCTTTAAGTACATCCTTGAGTACTTCAGTCTCAACAAGTGAATCCGTATCGAACTCGTTGAGTAGCTCCTTGAGTACTTCAGTTTCAACGAGTCAGTCTGTATCAAACTCGCTAAGCACATCGTTAAGTTCTTCGGTGTCAGCTAGTCAGTCCGTATCAAACTCATTAAGTGCGTCACTGAGTTCCTCAGTCTCAACAAGTCAATCTACTTCAAATTCTTTAAGTACATCCTTGAGTACTTCAGTCTCAACAAGTGAATCCGTATCGAATTCCTTGAGTACATCTTTGAGCGCTTCGGTTTCAACGAGTGAATCCGTATCGAACTCGTTAAGTACCTCCTTGAGTACTTCAGTTTCAACGAGTCAGTCTGTATCAAACTCGCTAAGCACATCGTTAAGTTCTTCGGTGTCAGCTAGTCAGTCCGTATCAAACTCATTAAGTGCGTCACTGAGTTCCTCAGTCTCAACAAGTCAATCTACTTCAAATTCTTTAAGTACATCCTTGAGTACTTCAGTCTCAACAAGTGAATCCGTATCGAACTCGTTGAGTAGCTCCTTGAGTACTTCGGTTTCAACGAGTCAGTCCGTATCGAACTCGCTAAGCACATCTTTGAGTTCTTCAGTCTCAACAAGTCAATCAGCTTCAAATTCCTTGAGTACATCTTTGAGCGCTTCAGTTTCAACAAGTCAGTCTGTATCGAATTCCTTGAGTACATCTTTGAGCGCTTCAGTTTCAACAAGTCAGTCTGTATCGAATTCCTTGAGTACATCTTTGAGCGCTTCAGTCTCAACAAGCCAATCTGTATCGAATTCTTTGAGTACATTGCTGAGCGCTTCAGTCTCAACAAGCCAGTCCGTATCGAATTCTTTGAGTACATCCTTGAGTACTTCGGTCTCAACAAGTCAGTCTTTATCAAACTCGTTAAGCACATCTTTGAGTACTTCGGTTTCAACGAGTCAATCTTTATCAAACTCGTTGAGTACATCATTGAGTTCTTCGGTTTCAACGAGTGAATCCGTATCGAATTCCTTGAGTACATCCTTGAGTACTTCGGTTTCAACGAGCCAGTCCGTATCAAACTCGTTAAGTGCTTCCTTGAGTATTTCGGTTTCAACGAGTGAGTCTATATCGAACTCCTTAAGTACATCGTTAAGTTCTTCGGTTTCAACGAGTCAATCAGCTTCAAATTCGTTGAGTACATCGCTGAGCGCTTCAGTCTCAACAAGTCAATCCGTATCAAACTCGTTAAGTTCATCGTTGAGCACATCGGTTTCAACGAGTGAGTCCGTATCAAATTCGTTAAGTAGCTCCTTGAGTACTTCGGTTTCAACGAGTCAGTCTGTATCAAACTCGCTAAGCACATCATTGAGTTCTTCGGTTTCAACGAGCCAATCTTTATCAAACTCGTTGAGCACATCATTGAGTTCTTCTGTATCAACAAGTCAGTCTATATCGAACTCATTAAGCGCATCGTTAAGTTCTTCGGTTTCAACGAGTCAGTCCATTTCGAATTCTTTGAGTTCATCACTAAGCGCTTCAGTCTCAGTGAGTCAATCTACTTCAAATTCGTTGAGTACATCATTGAGTACTTCAGTTTCAACAAGTGAGTCTATATCGAACTCCTTAAGTGCGTCGTTGAGTTCTTCAGTTTCAACAAGTGAGTCTATATCGAACTCGTTAAGTAGCTCCTTGAGTACTTCGGTTTCAACGAGCCAGTCCGTATCGAATTCGTTAAGTAGCTCCTTGAGTACTTCGGTTTCAGCTAGTCAGTCCGTATCGAACTCATTAAGTAGCTCCTTGAGTTCCTCAGTATCAGCTAGTCAGTCCGTATCAAACTCGTTAAGCACATCACTGAGTGCTTCAGTGTCTGAATCACAATCCGAGTCAAATTCTCTTTCAGCATCAGAAAGTGCGTCAGTATCTGAATCTCAATCAGAATCTAACTCGCTTTCAGCATCAGAAAGTGCTTCAGTAAGTGAATCACAATCTGAGTCAAATTCCCTTTCAGCATCAGAGAGTGCTTCAGTGTCTGAATCTCAGTCTGAATCCAATTCTCTTTCAGCATCAGAAAGTGCTTCAGTGTCTGAATCTCAATCCGAATCCAATTCTATTTCAGCGTCAGAAAGTGCTTCAGTGTCTGAATCTCAATCCGAGTCCAACTCAATTTCGGCATCAGAGAGTGCTTCAGTAAGTGAATCACAATCTGAGTCAAATTCTATTTCGGCTTCAGAAAGTGCTTCAGTGTCTGAATCTCAGTCTGAATCCAATTCTCTTTCAGCATCAGAAAGTGCTTCAGTGTCTGAATCTCAATCAGAATCAAACTCGCTTTCAGCATCAGAGAGTGCGTCAGTATCTGAGTCTCAATCGGAATCTAATTCTCTTTCAGCATCAGAAAGTGCGTCAGTTTCAACAAGTCAATCTGTTTCAAATTCAGTGGTTTCTTCATTGAGTATTTCGGCTTTTGAAAGCTTGTCACAAGCATTTAGTGCGTCAATTTCGACAATTCTTTCAACAGTTGATTCTATTTCGAAATCAGCATCAACTTTTATTTCTACGAGTGAGTCGCTCTCAACGTCTGCTTCAGCCTCGTTGAGTACATCTGGCTCATTAAGTGCGTCAATTTCGTCAAGTGAATCAATGTCACTCAGTGAGTCATCAAGTACGAGCGCTTCAGTTTCAACGAGCCAGTCAGTATCTAACTCATTATCATCGTCATTAAGTGCGTCAGTTTCGTCAAGTGAATCAATGTCACTCAGTGAGTCAGTAAGTACCAGTGCCTCAGTATCAACGAGTCAGTCCGTCTCAACTTCTGTTTCCGCTTCATTAAGTGCTTCCGTCTCAACCAGTGAATCAATGTCACTCAGTGAGTCAGTAAGTACCAGTGCCTCAGTATCAACGAGTCAGTCCGTCTCAACTTCTGTTTCCGCTTCATTAAGTGCTTCCGTCTCAACCAGTGAATCAACATCACTAAGCGAGTCATCAAGTATCAGCGCTTCAGTTTCAACGAGCCAGTCAATTTCTGGTTCATTGAGCGTCTCAGAGTCAGAAAGTGCAAGCACAAGCGCCTCAGATTCAATGAGCCAATCGGTTTCAGATTCAATGAGTACCTCAGTTTCAGCGAGTCAATCCGTCTCAATGTCAGTCTCTGAATCACAAAGCACAAGCGCTTCAATTTCAGCGAGTCAATCCGTCTCAACGTCAGTCTCTGAATCACAAAGCACAAGCGCTTCAGTTTCAGCGAGTCAATCCGTCTCAACGTCAGTCTCTGAATCACAAAGCACGAGCGCCTCAGTTTCAACGAGCCAATCGGTTTCTAATTCATTGAGCGTCTCAGAGTCAGCCAGTGCTTCAAGTAGCGTTTCCGCTTCAGTCTCAATCAGCGAGTCAACATCACTCAGTGAGTCAGTAAGTACCAGTACTTCAGTTTCAGCGAGTCAATCCGTCTCAACGTCAGTCTCTGAATCGCAAAGCACGAGCGCCTCAATCTCAGCGAGCCAATCGGTTTCTGATTCAATGAGTGCCTCAGAGTCAGCCAGTGCTTCAACTAGCATTTCAGCTTCAGTCTCACTCAGCGAATCAACATCACTCAGTGAGTCAGTAAGTACCAGTGCCTCTTTTTCAGCGAGTCAATCCGTCTCAACGTCAGTCTCTGAATCGCAAAGCAGAAGCACCTCTGTCTCAATGAGCCAATCAGTTTCTAATTCATTGAGCGTATCGGAATCAGAAAGTGCAAGTACAAGTGCCTCAGTATCAGCGAGCCAGTCAGTATCAAACTCATTGTCATCGTCATTAAGTGTTTCAGTCTCAACCAGTGAATCAATGTCACTCAGCGAGTCAGCAAGTACCAGTGCCTCAGTATCAACGAGTCAGTCAGTATCTAACTCATTATCATCGTCATTAAGTGCTTCAGTCTCAACCAGTGAATCAACATCACTCAGTGAGTCATCAAGTATCAGCGCCTCAGTTTCAGCGAGTCAATCAGTCTCAAACTCATTGTCATCGTCATTAAGTGCTTCAGCCTCAACCAGTGAATCAATGTCACTCAGCGAGTCAGCAAGTACCAGTGCCTCAGTATCAACGAGTCAATCCGTCTCAACGTCAGTCTCTGAATCACAAAGCACAAGCGCTTCAATTTCAACGAGCCAATCAGTTTCAGGTTCATTGAGCGTCTCAGAATCAGAAAGTGCAAGCACAAGCGCCTCAGATTCAATGAGCCAATCGGTTTCAGATTCAATGAGTACCTCAGTTTCAGCGAGTCAATCCGTCTCAATGTCAGTCTCTGAATCACAAAGCACAAGCGCTTCAATTTCAGCGAGTCAATCCGTCTCAACGTCAGTCTCTGAATCACAAAGCACGAGCGCCTCAGTTTCAACGAGCCAATCGGTTTCTAATTCATTGAGCGTCTCAGAGTCAGCCAGTGCTTCAAGTAGCGTTTCCGCTTCATTGAGTGTTTCAGTCTCAACAAGTGAATCCACATCACTCAGTGAGTCAGCAAGTGCTTCAAGCAGCGTTTCCGCTTCAGTAAGTGTCTCAACCTCAATGAGTGAGTCATTAAGCACATCCTTGTCTGCTTCAATGACTACTTCAGCAGCATCTTCTGAAGTTAAAGATCCTAAGCATAAACACGGTAGCCAAGCTCTTCCTAAGACTGGTGAGGAAGACTCATCGGCAGCTCTTGCTTTAGGTGCTTTGGCAACGGCAACAGGTCTTGCCTTTCTTGTCAAACGTAAGAAAGATGACGAAGAGAGTGAAGATTATTAATTTGTAGCTTTCTAAATAAGTCATTGAATACTTAGTTAAGTGAAAAACACCTCAAGCGTGGATGTCAAAGACAAGTCACTAGTGGACAAAGACACGATTATCAAAAAATACGAAGCCCTTGGTTTTGCGGAAAATGGTATGCAAATGCAGTCCATTTACGGTGCTTATGCCAATGTTTTAAAAATGGAAATTCAAGATATTTTAGGTTTAGAGGAATAGCTATGACACATAACATCTTATGTGTGACGGATTTAGACGGAACTTTTGTCAAAAATTCCATTCAAATCCATCCAGAAGATTTGCAGGCTTATGAAAAATTGTCTGCCTATAGTGATTTTGCCATTGCTACAGGACGCTCTGTTAAGGAAATTACTTATATTGCCGAACGTAATCACCTTAATGTGGTCTGTGCTATTGGCTATAATGGTGCAGTCGTTACTGAGAAGGATCAGGTTGTATTTTCGAAAACATTACCTCCAACGGATGTTGATAACTTATTGAAATATCTCAAGGAAGAATCAATTACTTTCGATGCTCTAGATAATCAGGAAAGAGTTGGGAATTTTAATCATGAGGATAAGCGTCGTTTATGGAATATGCCCATCCTCTGTATGGACAATCTTTATGAAAATGTTCGCCAACGTTGTCTTTACAAATTTAACCTTCGACCAGAGGCAGACAAGGCTGAGGCCTATGTCCAAGAACTTAAAGCTCGTTTTCCTAATTTAGAATTTTATCAATCAGGGAGCACTCGTATAGAAGTGACTGCCAAAGGGGTTTCTAAGGGAAGCGGATTAGAGCTTTTAAAAAGGCATTATCAACCAGTTGTAGCATTTGGTGATTCAGGTAATGACATCTCCATGTTTGAGGTGGCAGACATCTCTTACTGTATGTCACATGCCCCAGAGGTTGTCAAAGAAGCAGCAACTTACGTCGTAGATAACTTTGCGGATGCCGTTACGCATTTGGAAAACTTATTAGACTTATGAAATTGACATTCAATATCTAAAATAAAAGTAGATTAGGAACTGACCCTAATCTACTTTTTGTTATGCCTTGCTTGGGATTGGATTGCTTAAAGTGAAAAGAAGATACGGCGGAAAACCATATCCTCTCTCTTTATTTCTCTACTTTTTTATACATCACGGTGCCCACTGTTACAAGAAGGGTTAAGACAATCGGTATGATTCGAAATACTCCCCAGTCAGGGTCATAAGCCAAAAGGACTGAGGCTAGGTAAAAACCAACACTAGTGTATAAAAAGTATTTATTACCTTTTTTACGGCCTATTCCTATTAAGATGGTTGCAATGACAAAACTAATCAAGCTATAACCTAGAAAAATGATTACAAGCATTCCCAAAGGATTTGATAGCCCCAAAAGTAAAAACAAGGCAAGATAAACCAAAGCGATATAAAATGCGACTGATAGGAGAACAGTGGCAAATCTGTTTTCTTGAGAATTTTGCTTAAGACTGTCTGGATTAGTGACCTCTTGACCACTATTTCTCTTATCTTGGTTTGTCTTGGAGTTTGTATTTTTTATTGGCATTTTTCTCACCTACCCCTCTATTTGTTGCTAAATAGACTAACTCTTTCACTTTTATTTTACTCTTTTTTCCTTGGTTTCAGCAGGTTGTATAAGGTTTTGAGAGATTTTTTTGTGATGAATTGTGGCTCTATAATCTGGTTTGTATTCCCCTTCATTTTTGAAGGGAAGTGTCTTTTTCTGACACTAAAGTGACCGAACTTGAATCTCATAAACCTCAGAAAGTAGAGAATAGCTTAGATAGTTAGAATTTACTCTTTCTATGAGAAGCTCCCCTAAAAAAGACACCATCTTTAGTGACCTAAGGGGTCGACCAGGGTGATGTTTTTTGAGTTTTGGGGAGAGAAAGCCTTAAGGATTTGGCCATTTTTCATTAGATTTTCTTGTCTAAGTATTAAAATTGATGGTTTATCAATAGTCATTTTAAATAGCGGTAGTATCATCCTTTATTTCTCTTTAAGTACAAACAAAATGGCTGATTTTCCATTTCAAAATACTCATCTCTAACTAATTGTCTTAAAAAATTGAAGTGACTTTTCTAAAAATTATGAAAATTCATCAGATTTTATTGAAAAAATGCTTTCAATGTTTTAGAATTAAGCTATTAATGGGAAAAAGGAGTCTTTTTATATGGACAAAAAAGTACATTATAAAATGCACAAAGTTAAGAAACAATGGGTAACCATTGCCGTGACAGGATTGTCAGTAGGTGCGGTCTCAGCTGTTTCTTTAGGGACTAACGACGGTGTCGTTCAGGCCGACGAACACACGGATGCTAACGTAGCCATCCCCGATATTACTGTTGACACGGGTACTGTATCTAATGATACAGCAACAACTCAAGATCCAACATCAGTAGTTGCGACAACAAACGATCTCACTACTGACCAAGCAGCACCGGTAGCAACATTTGCTTTGACAACGGATACAACTAACACAGCAGCAACCAATGCAGTAGATACAACTGCACCAACTGTTACGGACCGTGCGGTGGATACGGCTACCCCAGTTGGTACGGATCGTGCAGTAGATCCAACAACACCAGCTGCTACGACAGACCGTGCAGCCAATACAGCAACTGACACAAGAACAGTTACGGATCGAGCAGCGACACGTGAACATCGTGCGGCAACGGGGACTCGTCGTGGTCCTTCAGGAGGCCGCCGTGCCACACCAGTTAATGGCAACACAAACACTGCCAATAACGGCAATAATACTGTTACAGTTGTCAATAATGATCTTCCAGCAACAAATAATGTTGTTGCTGACGGTCCAAGCCACATCAAGACCATTAATGGTAAAGAATACTATGTTGAAGATGATGGTACTGTTCGTAAGAACTATGTCCTTGAACGTAACGGCGGTAGCCAATACTTTAATGCCGAAACTGGTGAATTGTCTAACCAAAAAGACTATCGTTTCGATAAAAATGGTGGTACTGGTTCAGCAGCTGATAGCACAACCAACACAAATGTTACTGTAAATGGTGATAAGAACGCCTTTTATGCCACAACTGAAAAAGATATCGAACTCGTTGATGGTTACTTCACTGCCAACACATGGTACCGTCCTAAAGAAATTTTGAAAGACGGTAAAGAGTGGACAGCCTCAACTGAAAATGACAAACGTCCATTACTGACTGTTTGGTGGCCAAGCAAGGCTATCCAAGCCAGCTACCTCAACTACATGAGAGAAGAAGGGTTGGGAACAAACCAAACCTTTACCTCATATAGTTCACAAACACAGATGGATCAAGCAGCCCTTGAAGTGCAAAAACGTATCGAAGAACGTATTGCGCGTGAAGGAAACACGGACTGGTTGCGCACTACCATCAAAAATTTTGTCAAAACACAACCTGGATGGAACTCAACTTCTGAGAACCTTGATAATAGCGACCACTTGCAAGGCGGTGCCCTTCTTTACAACAACAGTAATCGCACAAGTTATGCTAATTCAGATTATCGCCTCTTGAACCGTACACCGACACAACAAGATGGCACACGTCGCTACTTTAAAGATAATTCATCAGGTGGTTTTGAATTTCTTCTAGCAAACGATATTGACAATTCGAACCCAGCCGTTCAAGCTGAACAATTAAACTGGCTTCACTATATCATGAACATTGGTACCCTTACAGGTGGTAACTCTGATGAAAACTTTGATGGTGTTCGTGTCGATGCTGTGGATAATGTCAATGCCGACCTTCTTCAAATTGCTTCAGATTATTTCAAAGCTAAGTATGGTGTTGAAAAGAGCGAAGAGGAAGCCATCAAGCACCTTTCTATTCTTGAAGCCTGGTCTCATAATGATGCATACTACAATGAAGATACTAAAGGTGCCCAATTACCAATGGATGATCCATTGCGTTTAGCCATGGTATTTTCTTTCCTACGCCCAATTGGGAACCGCTCAGGTCTTGAACCACTTATTACCAATAGTCTGAATGACCGTTCAGAAAGTAAGAAAAACACGAAACGTATGGCCAACTATACTTTTGTTCGTGCCCACGACTCAGAAGTTCAATCAGTTATTGGTCAAATCATCAAAAATGAAATCAACCCACAATCAACTGGGAATACTTTCACTCTTGATGAAATGAAGAAAGCCTTCAAAATCTACAATGCGGATATGCGAAGTGCCAATAAGAGATATACACAGTACAATATTCCATCTGCTTATGCCTTCATGTTAACGAATAAGGACACTGTTCCTCGTGTTTATTATGGTGATTTGTACACTGATGACGGTCAATACATGGCCCAAAAATCACCATATCATGATGCTATTTCTACGCTCTTGCAAGCTCGTATTCGTTATGCGGCTGGTGGTCAAGACATGAAGATGAGTTACGTAGGTTCAGGAAATACCAATGGTTGGGATGCTTCTGGTATCTTAACATCAGTCCGTTACGGTAAAGGAGCTAACAACGCTTCAGATGCTGGTACTGCTGAAACTCGTAACCAAGGGATGGCTGTCATTCTTTCCAACCAACCTGCCCTTCGTTTGAATAGCAATTTGACAATCAACATGGGTGCAGCTCACAGAAACCAAGCCTATCGTCCATTACTTTTGACAACCTCTAATGGTGTTGCCTCTTACTTGAATGATGGCGATGCTAACGGTATTGTGAAGTATACTGATGCTAATGGTTATTTGACCTTCAATCCAGGTGAAATCAGTGGTGTTCGTAATGCTCAAGTTGATGGTTATTTAGCCGTTTGGGTACCAGTAGGTGCTTCTGAAAATCAAGACGTGCGTGTGGCAGCAAGCAAATCTAAGAATAGCAGTGGTTTGGTCTATGATTCTTCAGCTGCCTTGGATTCACAGGTCATCTACGAAGGCTTCTCAAACTTCCAAGACTTCGTCCAAGACCCGTCACAATACACTAACAAGAAGATTGCTGAAAATGCTAACCTCTTCAAGAAATGGGGAATCACATCATTCGAATTTGCTCCACAATACGTTTCAAGTGATGACGGTACCTTCCTTGACTCAGTTATTCAAAATGGTTATGCCTTCTCAGACCGTTATGACATTGGTATGAGTAAGGACAACAAGTATGGTTCATTAGCAGACTTGAAAGCAGCGCTTAAGTCACTCCACGCTGTAGGTATCTCAGCCATTGCTGACTGGGTTCCAGACCAAATCTACAACCTTCCGGGTGATGAAGTGGTCACTGCAACTCGTGTTAATAACTACGGAGAAACTAAAGACGGTGCTATCATCGACCATAGCCTTTATGTTGCTAAAACACGTACCTTTGGTAACGACTACCAAGGTAAATATGGTGGTGCCTACCTTGACGAATTAAAACGTCTTTACCCACAAATCTTTGACCGTGTTCAAATCTCTACTGGTAAACGCTTGACAACCGATGAGAAGATTACAAAATGGTCTGCTAAATATATGAATGGTACCAATATTCTTGACCGTGGATCAGAGTATGTCCTCAAGAATGGTCTTAGCGGTTACTATGGAACCAATGGTGGTAAAGTTAGCCTTCCAAAAGTAGTAGGAAGCAACCAATCAACGAACAATAACAACCAAAATGGTGATGGTAGCGGTAGGTTCGAAAAGAGCTGGGGCAGCGTTTACTATCGTTACAACGATGGTCAACGTGCTAGAAATGCCTTTATCAAAGATAATGATGGCAATGTTTACTACTTTGATAACACAGGCCGTATGGCAATCGGTGAAAAGACTATCGATGGCAAACAATACTTCTTCCTCGCTAATGGGGTGCAATTGCGTGATGGCTATCGTCAAAACCGTAGAGGTCAAGTCTTCTACTATGATGAAAATGGTATCATGAGTCAAACCGGTAAACCAAGTCCAAAACCAGAACCAAAACCAGATAATAATATCTCTAGCCGTAACCAATTTGTCCAAATCGGTAACAACGTTTGGGCATACTATGATGGTAATGGTAAACGTGTGACTGGTCATCAAAACATCAACGGTCAAGAACTCTTCTTTGATAACAATGGTGTTCAAGTCAAAGGTCGTACAGCCCAGGTTGATGGTGTTACTCGTTACTTTGATGCCAATTCAGGTGAAATGGCACGCAACCGATTCGCTGAAGTTGAACCAGGTGTTTGGGCATACTTTAACAATGATGGAGCTGCCGTAACAGGTTCACAAAACATCAATGGTCAAACCCTCTACTTTGATCATAATGGTCATCAAGTCAAAGGAGCTTTGGTAACTGTTAATGGCAACCTTCGCTACTATGATGCCAACTCAGGAGATCTTTATCGTAATCGTTTCCAAGAAGTTAATGGTAGCTGGTATTACTTTGATGGTAATGGTAATGCGGTCAAAGGCATGGTCAACATCAATGGTCAAAACCTCCTCTTTGATAATGATGGAAAACAAGTCAAAGGTCATTTGGTCCGTGTAAATGGTGTCATTCGTTATTATGATCCAAATTCAGGTGAAATGGCAGTTAATCGTTGGGTTGAAATCAGCTCAGGATGGTGGGTTTACTTTGATGGTGAAGGTCGAGGCCAAATCCAAATCTAATCATTTTCAAGCTATCGAAACCGAGACAGAAGTCTCGGTTTTCATGGCGTAATCAGATGAAAAAATACTGACCTAAAGTTAATCCTAAATTGAAAAGAGTGCTCTTACCTGCAGATAAGAGAGTTAGATTCCCCTCAGTCTAGACGTCATAACTATTAAAAAGAGATCTGTGGCCGGCACTTAAATGCAATAAAACTATAAGAATAGAGATTGTCATTAATTGATGACATTCTATTGACGAAGCCCAAAAGTCACTTTATACTAAATAGTAATGCTAGTTATTTCTTGCAGTCTTCTTGTAGAGATGCGGGCATGGCTTGTATTAAGACTATTAAGGTATTCATCCCCAAGGATGATGAATGGTATTTTAGGTGATAGTGAGTTTCTTAAAAAAAGGATCACTTTAAAAGCATTAATCCATTAAAAACTCGCCATTTAAGTCGTTGGTGTAATCTCATTTTCATGCCACTTTCATAAGTTATTTGATAGATTCTGCACATTAAGACGCTATTTTTTCACTTAGTGGTTAAAATGATTAAAGTTCTTACACCTTACTTGTAAAAAATCCATTCTCGTATTATAGTATATATAAAAGATATTGAAAATTTTAATCTTTGATAATGGCTTGTTGTTTTCTCTGAGGGAAAATGAAATCTTCATAGAAAAAGATTTCGATGAGAAGTTAACAAGTATATGATTTTATTTCTTATAAAAGAGGAAAGGGGGAGTATCTTTGAGAGCCTATAGGGAAAATGCGACTGAGGCAGCGGCCAAGGCCAAAACTGCCGAAGAGCATATTGCACACGGTTCAACAGACACTGATCTAGTTGATACGATAGATCTTTCTATGTTGTTGACTAGTAATAAGCGTCACCCTAACCACAGTGCCCCTTCTCATTTAGACTTTGCCAGAGCCAGAGCAGACGAAGCCTTCTTTGATAATCATGATGGTAGTGCAACAGTAAGTATTTCATCTAAACAAGAAATTATTTTTCAAGGAGCAGGTTCTAAAACACCAGACCCTGAAGTCATGGAAAATCATGTGTTTACAGGGACTAGGGATGCTAAGACTGGCTTAATTGAATGGGACAAGGACAGCTTTACCTATCCTAAGATATCAGTACCGCTTGTCCAGGGCTATTTCGCTGACCAAAAAGAAGCAGGCTTTAACGTCGTGACACCTTATGTGCCGACAGTAACGGAGCATGTGACCTATAAGAAATTGGGACGCATTATCCCAGTCACTGAAGATGGTGACTATATTCCAGGTGCTTTGACTAAGCAGTATAACAATAACAATAAAGATCCACGAAAGGCGGGTGAGACAGCAACACCAGCTGTTCAAGATTATATGACAGATATTAAAAGTGTAGTACCGAACAAACCAGGAGTCGATACTCCGGTTGTGTATCGTAAAATTTTCAAGAAAGCCAGCATTACCTATATTGATGAAACAACCGGTGCTTACTTGGTTAGTGACCAATTGACCGGTGAATTAGGTGAAGCTATTGAATACGGGACAGCAACACGTATTCAGACTTTCAAGGATATGGGATATGGCTTGATTCAGGATGATTTCCCTAAAGATGCCATTTTTGATGATAAAGATATTGATGATCAAGAATGGTTCGTTCTTTTGCAACACGATGTTGCGAAAGTAGGGCCTGATCATGATCAAGTTCCAGATACCCCAATCAATCCAAATAATCCAAATGGACCTAAGTGGCCATCTAAATATGCTTACGAAAAAGAAGTAAGCTTTACGGTTTTTTATAGAAGCACAGATGGCAATGCCAACCTTCCGGAAGCTGATGTTCAAAAGGCTTATTGGGTACGTACCCTTACCTTTGACAAGGTCTCAGGAGAGCTTGTTGATGAGACTGAATGGTCTCCAAACAAAACAAAATATTATGACATCTACGCACCAGTTGTTTTAGGTTATTATGCCGATAAAGTGGACGTTAAGGGTAGAGATGTAACAGAAGACAATATGGAAGAAACTGTTACCTACATGCCACTTGGTAAGATTATTCCTATTGATGCTAACGGACGCTTGATTCCGAACGTTCCAACGCCAACCTTTAACAATGATGCCAACAACCCAACTAAGGTCAGTGAGACACTCGTACCTCATATTCCTGGCTACCGTCCAGTCCAAGAGAGTGTTCTTCCTGAAAATTTGACAGATGACATTCTCATTGAATACGCTCCAATCCTTGAAGATGTGACGCAACCAACCTTGCAAACCGTCTTCTTCAAGGGAGCTGGCGCAGCCACACCGTCTGTTAATATCCAGTCTGAATTCAGCTTCACTGGTAAATATAATCAGGCAGAGGACACTTATACTTGGGACCAAGACAGCCATACCTTTGCTAAGGTTACTGTTCCTGTGATAGAAGGTTATTATGCTGACAAGGCAGTTGCCGGTATGCAGGTGGTAACACCTGATAAACCAGAGGCTACAGATAATGTTACCTACAAGGAACTTGGTAGAATCATTCCTGTTGATACCTTTGGAAATCCAATCGCAGATGCAGAGCCTGTTCCTTTTGCCAATGATCCTAAAGATGCTACGCAAGTTATTGAGACATTGGCACCAGAGCTTGCGGGTTACCAAGCTGAGAGTGCATTGGTCTTGCCTATTGACCTCAGTCTTGACCAAACCTTGGTTTATGAGCCAATCTTGGAAGATATTACTCAAGATACCAAACAAACGGTTACCTTCCAAGGTGCAGGTTACAAGGATCCTGTTATCAATATCCAAGACAGCTTCAGCTTCCATGGTAAATTTAACCAAGTGGAAGAAACGAGCACATGGGATCAAGACAGCTTCACTTATGATGTTGTAGACGTCCCAGTTGTTGAAGGCTTCTTTGCAGATAAACGTCAAGCTGGTGGTTTGGAAGTTAGACCTGACCTCCCAGAAGTTGAAGATACTGTTACTTATACCGAACTCGGTAAGATTATTCCGGTCGATGAGAATGGTACACCAATTGAAAGCGCCTCTACACCAAGCTACAACAACGATCCTGAAGATCCAACCATGGCTATGGAAACAGTCGTTCCAGATGTATTTGGTTATATCTCTGAAAAGGCCTTTATCACGCCAGAACATCCAGGTCAAGACACCACTGTGGTTTATGCTAAGGATGAACAAAGAGCTCTCATCCTTTACATGAATGAAATGGACAAGTCAGAGTTGACACGTGATGAAGTCATCGGAAGCTCAGGTGAGAAGATTGACTACTCTACTGATGAACAACTCGCTAACTTGCTTAAACGAGGTTATGAGCTCGTCAACGATGGCTTTGCAGAAGCCTTTGACCACACTTATAATGGTGATTCTGACTTTGATCAAGTCTTCGAAGTGGTTCTTCGTGAACGTTTGGTTCTTGTAGACCCAGACATGCCAGCACCAGTTGCAGGTGAAGTCGTCGATGCAAATGATGTCAATAGCCCAGTTTGGCCAAATAGTGTTGAGTCACTCGAAAACCATGCTGATGTAACACGTACTATTCAGTATGTCTTTGAAGAAGGCGGATTGGCAAGCGACGATTATGTTGAAGTTCTTAATTTCAAACGTTTGGCTAATGTTAACCTTGTGACAGGCGCAATCAATTATGAAGCATGGTCAAGCATGCAAACAGGCTTCTCAGCAGTTCCTTCTCCAGAAGTTGTTGGATTCACACCAGACCGTATGGAAATCGCTGGAATGACGGATGTTGCTGTAGAAACACCTGAACTTCTGGAAGTAGTTACTTACCTTAAAGATGCTCAGAAAGCTACAGTGACTTATGTTGATGGTACGACACGTAAGAAACTTGAAGTGGTTGACTTGCTTGGTAAATCAGGCGAAGTGATTGAATACTCAACAATCGAGCGTATCAAGTACTATAGTGACCGTGGTTATACCCTCCTTGCAGATGGCTTCACAAACGGTGTTATCTTTGATGGTGATTCACATGTTGACCAAAACTTCATGGTTACCCTTCGTCATGGCACTGTTCAAGTAGGTCCAGATAACATCCAAGAAGCTGGTACACCAATCAACCCAGCAAATCCTGATGGTGCTAAATGGCCAGAACGTGAAAGCTATATCAAAGATGTAACCTTCACAGTTCTCTACACATCTAGCGATGGACAAGCAGAACTTCCTGCCAATAACATCCAAACCGCTCAATGGACTCGTAGTTTGACCATTGATAAGGTTACAGGTGAAGAGCTTGGTTCAAGCTACTGGACTTCAAATAAAGGTCAGTTTGAAACAGTCATCACACCAGAAGTAGAAGGCTACAGCGCTGATAAGGATAAGGTTGAAGGTAAGACCGTTGGTCAACGTAACCTTGAAGAAACCGTTGTTTATATCCCGCTTACAGGCGATATCAATGGTAAACCTAAAGAAAACAAGGCAGACGATATCGTTGTTGAAGAGGTTCAAGACCTAGAAGTTCTCGACCAAGTCGAAGAACAAATGGAATCTCATGAGGGACCAGTCACTTATGGACCAGGCGACGACTTTGAAGCACCTGTTTCTGGTCAAGCTGAGGGTAAAGGCTCTAAACACAAGATGCCAATTAATCTCTCAAATGAGGAAGAAGCAAGCAAAGGTAAGATTGAAGAAACCATCAATATCGCAGGCTTCACCGTATCGGTAACAGGTCTAGGACTTGGCCGCAACGGACGTAAGAAGAAAAATAAAAAAGATCACAAAGATCAAAAAGAAAAATAATCAAAAGACCTGAATGACTCAGGCATGCCCAGACAGAAAGAAAATCTCAAGTTGCTTATGGCACTTGGGATTTTTTTTGTTCATTAGCAATTTCATGCCATTTGACTCACTGCTATTTGCACCTTTGACTCATCATTGACAATATGACCAGTTTTTTATAGTATAAAATGGTTAACTTATATATTTTTATAGGTTTACTCATATTTTTTACTGGAGAATGATGATGAGAAAATTATTTTCACTATTGATATCATCGAATACAGATTTACCCAAAGATAGTTTACTTGTAAAACTACAATGGCAAGAAATGGAAGCACTAGACCAAACCCTTATTTTAAGACATCAAAAAATATTGCGGGAGATTTTACTCGTAAAAGGTGGAGAGGCATTAAGAGCTACCTTTTTATTGAAAAGACCGTCGTCCTTTGGAAGAAAATCACAAGATAAACTAGATCTATCCTCAGCTACTTTTCTATCGGACGTGCAATTTACCAAGGCAGATATCTTGCAGTTTGTGAGTGCTATTGGAGATCACAATCCTTTGCATCAGCAGGCTCCCTTTTTAATTCCAGCCTGTCTTTATTTAGACTATTTGAGACAGGTCCTACCACAAAGAGTTTCTGTCTTATCCTTACGTTTTTTAGCGCCAGCCTATGCGCAAGAAAGATTATCACTTTATTGTCATCAAAAGGACTTCTATCTGTGTAGAGGGGATACTATCATTGTAAAAGGAGAGAGTGTTTAATGGTAGATGTATATATTCAAGGGGGATTAAGGACACCCATTGGACTGTTTCAAAAGCAATACGCCAGTATGCGACCAGAGTATTTAGGTGCTGGGATTTTAAATGCCTTAAAGACGCGTTATCCAAAATGTCACATTGATGACATTATTTGTGGAAATGCTGTTGGAACAGGTGGCAATATTGGTCGTTTAACTGGACTTTTGTCCGATTATTCTGAAACTGTTCCTGCGACAACTATTGATATGCAGTGTGCTTCAGCAAGCGCCGCCCTTGGTTTTGCTTTTGCTAAGATAAAGGCTGGTTTATCGGAAAATATTATTGCAGGCGGCATTGAAAGTTCATCCTTACAACCTTTGCGAACTTATGCCGACAAGGATGATCGTACAGGGAGTTACTACGTTGCTCAGTTTTCACCAGATAGTACGGATTCTCTAGCTATGATAAGAGGGGCCGAACGGGTCTCTCAAAAATATCGGGTTACTCAAAAAGAATTGTATCAATGGACTCTAAAGAGCCATTCTAAAGCTCAGAAAGCCTTGGAGGTAGGGGCTCTATCTCCTATTATCCTAGAAATGCCTGGAAAAAAAGATGAGGGTATCCGATCTAAGATTTCGGAAAAATTGTTAAGTCGAATTCCTCCAATCTTAGGTCCAGGCAGTCTGACAAGTGCTGCAAACTCTTGTTTAACGCATGACGGTGCTGCTTTTCTTTTATTGAGCCATCAAGTTGGGGAGTTTAAGATTTGTGACATGGCTCAAGTGGCAGGAGATCCTCGTTTCAGTCCCGAATTAGTTTATAAAGCAACTCTAAAATTATTGAAGAAAGTCAATCTTTCAATGTCAGATATAGATGCTGTTGAATGGAATGAAGCATTTTCAGTGATTGATTGTATCTTTGAAAGGCATTTCCCAGAAGCTGTCAATCGCTACAATCTATTTGGTGGTGCCTTAGCTTATGGTCACCCTTATGGTTGTTCAGGGGCAATCAATCTTTTACATGTAATGCAGGCGCTCCGTTTACAAAAGGGGCGGTATGGACTTTGTGCTATTGCCGGTGCTGGAGGAGTTGGTATATCTTTCCTCATTGAAAGGGTGGGAGTTTAACATGATTCAAAAAATAAAAGCTTGGGCTCAAGAGGCTCCTCATCGGCAGGCTTTAGTTATTGATGACAAATCTTACACTTACTGTGATTTATTAAGGATGATGAATCAAATAAGACTTGATTCAAAGTCATCTGATGTTTGCTTTATCGTAGAGCACTATCCGCTTAATCAGTTGATGATGTTTTTAGCAGCTTTGTCATTAGGCATAAAACCTGTTATTTGTCATCCTAATTTGTCACCAGAAGTCCGACTGGCCTTAGCGTCTGAAGCGAGTGCCTCCGATTTACGTTTAGAAGCAGATTTTGGAATTTTGACTTCGGGAACAAGTGGGAAACCCAAGATTTTGTGGCGAACCATGTCCTCTTGGGTGGACTTTTTTGCTGAGCAAAATCGCATTTTTCATATGGACCAGAAAACGTCTTTATTTTTAAAAGGCAACTTTAGTTTTTCAGGGAACCTTAACATGGCCTTGGCTGTCCTTTATGAAGGTGGGCAATTGATTATTAGTGATAAAGCATCGCCAAGAAGTTGGGTGCAATTATGTCAGACCTGCCAAGTTAGTCATCTGTATCTCTTACCAAGCCTTCTACAAGTTCTAGCAAGTCATTTAAACAGTAGGGAG
>OAVQ01000069.1_pt1 | contig 39744 bp, 44 predicted proteins | sample 1476441 | NCBI WGS metagenome assembly OAVQ01 (sample SAMEA2580104, study PRJEB22360) | human gut metagenome | biome: human gut; feature: human-associated habitat; material: faeces | place: Denmark | collected 2008/2010 | reverse complement strand
ACCTCAAAGCCGTCACCACCACTTGACCATCACCCACCACAAACAGCGAATAGCCAGTATTATCAACATCAAGCGGCACAAGCCGCCTCACTGTAAGGGAGGAACAAAAATCAGGCCACTTCATCGATTATGAATTCGGTGAAGTCGCCATCGACCAAATCGAAGAGGTCGCTCCGCACATCGTGGATTGGGTGGCGCAACAGCTGCGGTGACCGCCATACCAGCCCGGTCTCGTGAGCGCCGTCGACCGACTCGGCCATCGCATCCCCGGCTGACCGCCCCGATTCCGCGGCGAACCGCTAAACTACTATTGCGCCGGTGGCCGTATTCCCGGCGCTGTGAAGATGGCCGGCGTCTGGCTGGTTCCCAAAGATGCAGAAAAACCGTTGGATAAACGATGTAAAGCAGATAAATCTATGGGTGGTGATAATACATGAAACGAATCTTCTATGTCGAAGATGATTTGAGCTTGATCAATGGATTATCCTTTGCAATTAAGAAACAGGGATATGAGATTGATATTGCCCGGACAAGTTCAGAAGCGGAAAATCTGTGGATGAATGGGAAATATGATTTAGTTATATTGGATGTATCTCTGCCAGATGGTTCCGGCTGTGATTTATGTAAGAAGATTCGTCAGAATTCAAAGGTGCCGATTATCTTTCTGACCGCAGCAGATGAAGAGACGGATATCATTATGGGCCTTGACATAGGAGGCGACGATTATATTACAAAGCCTTTCAAATTGGCGGTATTTCTGTCAAGGGTCAATGCTCTGCTTCGCAGAAGTGAGAACTTCAATCAGACTGATACAGAATTGAGTTCAAATGGAATAAGAATACAACTACTAGAGCATGAAGTTTACAAAGATGATGTTCTGATCGACTTGACGGCCAGTGAATATAAATTGCTGTGTCTGTTTATGGAGAACCCAAACATTGTCCTGTCATCGGAGCAAATTTTGAGCAGGCTTTGGGATTGTGAGGAAGACTATATTGACAACAGCACCCTGACGGTATATATCCGAAGATTACGCATAAAAATTGAGGATGATCCCGGCAATCCACAGAAGATCGTCACTGTTCGGCGTTTTGGTTACAAATGGAATAAGACGGAATGATGTGTGCTATGCGAATACTGGCAAACCGAAAAATCAAACAGCTTTTCATCTGTATCCTGTTGGTTGTCGTTGGTTTCTCGTCATTCTCCGTTGCTGCGGTCAGTCTGCAATGGAAGTTTGCAGCACTGTATGTATTGGTGTCTGCAATTTGCATGGGAGCTTTGATCTTTATCTCTTTGTATTTCTATTTTAGAAAGCAGGAGCAGATCATGGAAAACGCCGTGACACAGATACGGAGATATATTTCCGGCAATCACGATGCACGGATCGACTGTAATGACGAGGGCGAATTATATCGGTTGTTCCATGAAGTAAATGCTTTGGTCGCGATCTTAAATGCTCATGCAGAGAATGAGGGAAACGCAAAGATTTTTTTGAAAGACACCATATCGAACATATCCCACCAATTAAAGATGCCTCTTGCGGCTCTGAATATATACAATGGACTTCTGCAAGAAGAAACTGCTAGTTCTCCGGCGATTAAGGAATTTACTGATCTTTCTGAACAAGAACTTGACCGAATAGAAATCCTTGTCCAAAATCTTCTCACGATTACGAAGTTGGATGCCGGGACGATTGTTCTGAGAAAAAGCGAACACTATGTTGATGATATGATGGCGCAAATCCAAAGGCGATTTGCATTTCAGGCGCAGCAGCGGGAAATAAATTTGAATTTTGCTGGACAAGATACTGTCATGCTGATCTGTGACGCGCATTGGTTTATGGAGGCAATCGGCAACATCATAAAAAATGCTCTGGATCATACGAAAGCAGGAAGTACCATTCAAGTTTCGTGGCGTGAGTTTACATCAATGGTGCAGGTTGTAGTAAAAGATGATGGAAGTGGTATCCACCCGGAAGATCTTCCCCATATCTTCAAGCGGTTTTACCGCAGCCGTTTTTCAAAAGACACACAGGGTGTTGGCTTGGGGCTTCCGCTTGCAGAAGCGATTATTGAAGCCCACAGCGGAACAATAGAAGTAGACAGCGAATTGGGCGTAGGAACGACGTTCACGATCAATTTTCTGATTCCTACAAAATTGTAGGGTGAGTGTCATCTTGCAGTAGGATTCGTATGGTACTTTTTCTATGCCAAAATAGAAAGAGGTATTAGAACAATGAACTTATTAGAGGTGCAAAACCTATCAAAAACCTACGGAAACGGCGAGGCCACTGTCCATGCCTTAAAAGGTGCAACCTTTTCTGTTCCGAAAGGTGAATTTGTTGCCATAGTTGGTGAATCTGGTTCCGGCAAGAGCACGTTGCTGAACATGATCGGCGCATTGGATACTCCGACTTCCGGCAAGGTGTTTATTGACGGCAAAGACATTTTCTCTATGAAAGACCGCAACTTGACGGTATTTCGTCGTAGAAATATTGGCTTCATTTTTCAGAGCTTCAACCTGATCCCGGAGCTGACGGTAGAACAGAATATCATTTTCCCGGTGCTGCTGGATTACCAAGAACCCAATAGAAAGTATCTGGAAGAATTGCTGGCGGTACTGAACCTGACCGCACGGAGGAACCATCTTCCCAGCCAACTTTCTGGCGGCCAGCAGCAGCGTGTCGCTATTGGACGCGCCTTGATTACACGTCCCTCTCTGATCTTGGCAGACGAGCCGACCGGCAATCTGGATACGCAGAACACAAGCGAAGTCATTGCGCTGCTGAAAGAAGCATCCAGAAAATATGAGCAGACCATTGTTATGATTACACATAGCAGAAGCATCGCCCAGACCGCAGACCGTGTTTTAAGGGTATCCGATGGTGTACTGACGGATTTCGGGGGGTGTCGTGAATGAAAAGCTATCTTAGTCTCATTCCCATCTCCGCTAAAGTTCACCGCCGTCAAAATCGTATGACGCTGCTTTGCATTGTGTTTGCTGTGTTTATGGTAACAGCAGTATTTAGTATGGCAGAGATGGGTTTCCGGATGGAACAGGCCCGATTGGTTGGTAAGCATGGAAGTTTCTCTATTGGCGACTTGCTCGGCAGTTCCATGGGGCAAACCCTTCTTTCTGTCGCGGTTGTTCTGTTCCTGCTGATTTTGATCGCGGGCGTTCTGATGATTTCCAGCAGTATGAACAGCAGCGTTGCACAGAGAATCCAATTTTTCGGAATGATGCGCTGCATTGGTATGAGTAAGCAGCAGATCATCCGCTTTGTCCGCTTGGAGGCATTGAACTGGTGCAAGACAGCTATCCCTATCGGTCTTGTTTCAGGGGTTGTTGCTACATGGGGACTCTGCGCGGTACTGCGTTTTGTGGTCAAAGAAGAATTTTCTGATATTCCCCTCTTTGGCATTAGTATCTTTGGCATTGCTGGCGGTATCTTTGTGGGACTGATTACTGTACTGATTGCCGCAAATGCTCCGGCAAAACATGCTGCTAAGGTATCTCCCATCACGGCGGTGTCTGGAAATGCAGGTCACGAAAAGACAATGTGTCATTCGCCGTATGCAGGCTTCGGAAAGATTGAATTCTTTCTTGGTGTCAGGCATGCAATCTCCGGGAAGAAGAATTTATTCCTGATGACAGGTTCTTTTGCACTTAGCATCATCCTGTTTTTGAGCTTCTCTGTTATGGTCAATTTTGTGGATTGCCTGATTCCTCAGTCGGCTGCCACATCAGATATAGATATTGCAAGTGCTGGTGGTAATACGATCCCTCGGGAACTGCTTACATTCATCCGCGGAATGGATGGAGTGAAGGAAGTTTACGGGCGGCGTAATGTGTCTGATGTTTCTGCCAAACTAAACGACGACGCCAACTTCTCTGGCACGGTCGATCTGATTTCTTATGACGATTTTGATTTACAATGTCTGAAAGAAGACAGTGCTTTGAAAAGGGGAAGTGACCTGTCCAAAGTTTCTGGGGACAGCAATTTTGTTTTGGCAACATCCGATCAGGGCAGCACATGGAAAATCGGTGACACTGTTCAGATTGGGGATAAAACCCTTACCATAGCCGGACTGTTAAAGAACGACCCATTCAGTGAGAATGGATTGACAAATGGGAAGCTCACATTGATTACCTCTGATGAGACATTTGTCCGTTTGACAGGAGAGGAAGGTTATTCTCTTGTGCAGATACAGACAACGGGAGATGTTACGGACGAGAATGTTCAGGCAATCCAGAATTCCGTAGATCAAACATATAGCTTCCGAGATAAACGCGACGAACGCACTACGGGAACTTATATGGCTTTTGTTTTCTGTGTTTATGCATTTCTGGCAATAATTGCACTGGTAACAGTAATGAACATTGTCAATAGCATTTCCATGAGTGTGTCTGCCAGAATGAAGCAGTACGGGGCTATGCGGGCAGTGGGAATGGATGAACGGCAGATGGAAAAAATGATTGCTTGTGAAGCATTCACTTATGCTGTTCTGGGGTGTGTTGTTGGTTGTGCTATTGGCTTGCCGCTTAGCAAATCGCTGTATGATTTCCTTATTGCGGAGCATTTTCCATCTGCTGTATGGCAGTTCCCAACTACCTCTTTGGGTGTTATTCTTCTGTTTGTCTCGATTGCGGCAATCGCAGCTGTATATACTCCGGCAAAGCGAATTCGCAATATGTCGATCACTGCAACCATCAATGAATTATAGTTTCATATTTTGATCTGCCGGACGACGGCAAAAAAAGCCGTCGTACAGCAGCACTCTGAAACGCTTGTTCACCCTGCGGCGGCTTTTTAGAGCCGCCGCTTCTTTTTGCCCGAAGGTTCACGACGACCTTACCCCTTGCAAATTGGCATGGCAGCAATAGGAGGATGCCGCTATGCCAATTTTACTTTTTCGTAGTCCGCATAGCCTGCACCAGTTAAAAAAGCATAGCTCCGCCTCCGGGTTATTCCGGCTATGTATGCGGAATTTGTTGGAACCTTAACTATTATGTCATTTCATGCGTCCGGGTGGCCTTGTGCCGCCCGGACGCTTCTGCGTTCTTATGGGATAGCTTCGGGTCATGTTGGCCCGAAGTCATTCCCCCGGTGCCGCTCCCCGCCGCCTTCGTTTCGGTCGCTCGTCAACCACCAACCGAAACGGAGGTCAATATGGCTATTATCAATCTGCGGGACTATTATCCGTTTTATACGTCGGATTGCTTTATGGAAGTATCGGACGAAGTTGCAGAAATGTTCAAAGAATTTGACCGCAAGGAGGCGGACTACCGGCTGCGTACATACCGCCATAAAGCTTACTATTCTCTTGATCGGGATAATGGGCTGGAGCATGAGGCTGTGCATAAACCAGCTCGTATTTCGTTAACTCTGATAAAATACGAGTGTATGGTATACATTGAGCCGTTCTACGGTGGTTACTATGTTTGGCGGTTGACAGCGAAGTCGAAGCAAGCGGAGTGCTACGTATTCACTGACCAAAAGGTGGGATGTGCTTCGCAGTTAGATGGCGAGACAATACCGTCGGCATATCGTCGGCTGGTGCCGAGTAATCGTGGAGATGTATGTGTATATAGTTGGCATCTCAACTGTACAATGTGGGATGTCGTCAACTAACTACTGTAGGGGGCGAGTGGTTGTCCTCGTAGACATTGGGTGGCAGGCTGAAGAAGGTACATGTTGATATCGACGGGTGACGTGTTCTTTGGGAAGCGAGTGCTCGTATGCGATCGTAGATGGTCTTGTTTCATGTGCTCTTGGGGTGGACGAGTGGAGTACGCGGCGTGTTCGTCGCTGTACGCGGCCATCAGGGTCGTGTCGGGTCGGGCCTCGCCGCGAAGGAAGCCGACGCCGTCGTCAGTATCTCGTTCGCCCGACGAATACGACGCCCTTGACTCCGACGGCAGCCTCACGGTCTTCACCCTGAACTCGGTCGTGTATCCCGTGCCCCTTGCCATGGTTCCATCATCCCTCATCAAGTTAGAGGAAATACGGAGCAAAAATCAGTTCATATCACCGTAAAAGAAGCTCCAAAAAAGTTCGTGATTTATTGAGTGATCTTTTCGTAATTGGTTACAACCAATGTTGCGTGTAGGTCAGAAGCCCGATGAATGCTCCGAGTCCGAGACCTAGCAAAAGCCATACATTGCTATTCCATATAGAGCGATTCTCGTTTCTGTGTTGGCGCGGTACTAAGTTGTCATTTTTCTTCAACACTGATTCCTCCTTGCTGTCAGTATGTTGTTTCTTTGAAGGTTGACGGGTAGCAGGCTGCGGACGTTTTCTTGGAGACTGGAGGAAAGGACTATCGTATGTCCGATCCCGAGGAACGAGAGCGTGCGGTGGACTTATACTACATTTCAGACGTTTGATTGCATTATATAGCACGGTCGCCGGCTGATGCAAGTTCTTGTTTCCCTGACGTTGAATGCCTGCGTTTCATGCCCAACGAAGTATATCCTAGAATTGCGAACAACACATTTGGATCTTCACCCTGTCTCTAAGAGTGGCAGAGGACACTTGACACCCGTTGCTGTAATACAGCTGACGGCAACTTCATCGAGAGACCTACGACTATGTATGATCCGTGCCAAAACATCTATGTACAAACCACCGTCAATACGTCTGAGAGGTGCAGCCAAAGCGCCGCTCAGAAGCATGGGATATCGACACCCCCAAGGCATGCAGAGGCCCCATGCTTCTGATTCTCAAGTAAGACCGTCAGTAGGAACGACAAATCGGTTATCCTAACCTCGCCGACATTCGTCGGTTCAGAATCATGTTCATCTGCAGATACGGTGAGACGAAACTCAGTCATCGTGCATGGTTCGTAATGCAACAAGCCACAATATCATTATCAGGATGAATGACAATACATAGCAGAGAAAAGCTATGATTCCGCAGTATTGGAGAGGAACAATGAATGACAGAACAACGCAGATAATACCGAAAAAGAGTGCAGAAAACCCTGCTGATTGTGAAACGAACGATTCCACTTTTGCTTGAGACCGCAGTTTGGGGAAGTGCAGGCCAAACCAGCTAGGTATTGATAGAAGGGGCGCGATATTGCCAAAGATAATTAATATGATTCCGGCTCCGGAGGAAATAATTCGATTCATGCTGACTGGATTTGCATGAACTGTTCCGAAAAAAATTATTAATAACACATCGACAATGATTTCCATAAAGATAAAAGACAAAGATGCGGAGAATACTCCTTTGCTCCACCCTTTTTTACTGACATGTACAGTTTCTCTATTGTTGCCAAGGAAGCTAAGTCGAAGTGCTGTCACAATAGATATAAATAGAACAGCTATTATGACAGCGACAATTATCAGCTCCCACTTAGATCCCCATCGGTCTATCTTTCCGTCAAAACCAATATGAACAGGAACAACTGCGGGTATCGACGACCAAGATATGGCGAGAGTCACTAGGGGTACGAGCGCTAGCAAGTATGATATTGTGGATACAATTGATGTTAATACGTTTTTTTTTCATCTATTCTTTCTTTTCACTAAAATCGTGAGGCTGAGTCCCGTTATTTTTGGACAGATTCACGAAATAAACAATTAGTTCGTCAATTGCAGTGAGGTTAAGTCGATAAATCAATCGATTCCCCTGACGCATTCGGCAAATCAAACCAGAATCATATAAATAACTCAGATGGTATGATACTGCGGAAGGCTTCATTTGCAGCATCGAAGAAATCTCACCGGCTGACATACTTCGTTCCCTGAGCGACTCAAGGATTTCGCGTCGGGTCGGGTCGCTTAGAGCAGACAATATTTCGCTGATGATGGGAGGCTCTCCTCTCCGAATAACAGTCTTTCATATTTAAGGTATAATCCAAGGTGTTTGATAATTATCGACTCCTTAATAATCCCGAACTGTAAGTCCAGGATATGTTGAAGGCCTACGCTCATTTTCTGAGGATTCCGCAGCAAGGAGGGCATTGCGGAGCTTGGTCATGTTCGCGTCCCGGCTTGCATAGGCTTCTTCGTCGACACTCATCATTCCATTTCTTCCTTCGATGGATCTTTAAGATCCAGCGAATCGTCTGGTTGTATTTCAGTTAAATTTGAAATACGACTGTATTGTACCACATGTGTGATGTCTTGGGGCATAGTTGACGGGTCTCCTGAGGCATGCTTCGCATCCGTCGCTGGGCATCGTTGACATCGTTCGCCGGCTTGCGGTATCGGTGTTCGCGGGTGGCGTCGAGTGTCTGGCCGGCGAGGATCTCGCCGGTCTCCGGGTCGGCGGCGATGGCCTTGTCGCGCGGGTGCTCGCCGCGTTGCGCTCAGGACGTGGTCTGATTGTCGCCGGCCGTGCCGGACCGCCGCCGTGCATCCATGACGCCACAACGGCCGCCAACCCCATCGTTGTCAACCATGCCCCAGAACACCTGTCAGCCATGCCCAGGACATGCGTCAACCATCCGCTCGAACTAGACACTCATTCAAGAAAAGAACATCATTCAATTCGGTATCCGGGGGCAAGTACGTGCTGATAGTGTTCGATATCTCTACTCGGCTGAGCGCGCAACTGTATCTATGCAGGAATTGATTGACAATGATTTCGATATTCATTCCTATATAATCGTGGACAATATCCCAGGATGATTTGAGTTCTTCAAAACGTCGCAGCAAGCTCGCCATGCCTATGCTCACGGCAAGAGTGTTCAGCATCTTGGAGTAAGAGTCCATCGCTCCCATCGGTTCCCCCTTTCATGTTTTCTTTTGGCCTCGTTTCGAGTTAAGACAGATGCTGCATACTGTCAAAGTCGTTCGATGCTTGTATGCATGCCTCCGCTGTGACTTTGCGCGGTGCGGAGTAATGCGGAGTAATGCGGAGTAATGCGGAGCTACTTGGATGTGTAGTGCTGTTGCGGATCCCTCCGGCTGGTGCCATGCCACGTAAGCAGGCCTCGTTCGGCCAAGGCGGCGAGTGTCTTGGATGCGGTCCTCAGCCCAATGCCGGCCTCCTGAGCCAAAATCCGCGTGCTTACCTTGCCGTCACGCGCAGCGATGTCCAGCGCCGTGCGCTCCACCGGGGTAAGCTCCTGACCATTCACCACAAGGCCGCGATCATCCGTTTTGTTCCCGGCCATATTCGGAACCTCGTCGGCTGCGGCCACGTAGGGCACGCGCCGGGCGATGTCGTTGCGCAACACGAGCTTGACGACCATGCCGTTGGGCTCGCTGAACTCCGGCGCCGGCAGACCCAGTTCGTCCATTTCCTCGTACATGCGGTGCACGCCCTCGTTGAGCTCGCGCACCATTTCGAACGAGGTGAGCACATGGCAGATCTTCGGATTGCGTGCGAACCGGGTGGTGCGCATGTTCTCCAAAGTCACCCCATTGGGCAGCGTACCCGGACTGGTAATCTCCAATCGGTCGTCGAAGATCATCACACGCGTATAGTCACCCTGCAACGAGTAATCGCGGTGCGCCACCGCATTGACCAATCCCTCGAACCACGCGAAACGCGGATATTCGGGCACCGTTTTGAACCTCACGTTGTCATCAAGCACCTGGAAGTCGCGCAGCAGCGCTTCGATCAGCGCTCCGGCTTTCTCGACCACGCTGACCAATGGGCCGGAGAACTCCACGTCTTTGGTGATGTTCAGATTGCGCCCGGTGCGCAGCTCGGTGCCATCCACGCGCAGCACACGTACCCACGCCGAAGGCAGGAACCGCATCGGATCGGCGGCGAACAGAATCACACCGGCGTCCGTCAACCGGCCATCGCGCAGGAAATCACGGGCTACAAGTAAACGTTCGTCGTCCATGTGCTCCGCGCCGATGACCCGCTTATACCGCGCCAGAAACTCACGGTCCACATCGTCGATGCCCGCGCCGCCGCGAGCCAGCTCGTCCTCGAACCACAGCTGGCCCTTGTCGTACTCCAAGGCGCGCACAGTGTGATCGGCAGTTGCTCGAAGGATTCGATCGGCTTGGCGTTCTCGCGTCTGAATCCCGTGATCGTGCCATCGTCCTCGATGCCGATGACCAGCTGGCCGCCCGAGGCGTTGGCGAATGCAATGACATGCCGAACCGCATCCTCCGGCTTGATCCGGGCGCTCTTACGGTCGAAATACTGCCCTTCCGGCATATGAGAGAATTGGGTGACCTCATCCAGTTGAACCATCATGCTGTCTCCTCTTGCTCCGTTGATTTCTGAGACCAGCCTACAGGCAAGCAAACCTGATGAAGCACGCTAAAGAAGTTACCAATTCTGATAGTAAGTGACGGCTGTGCGAATTAAGCGTATGCCAGCAGTTGCTCCTTAAATAAAGAAACGTTGGAATACCAATGATTTGTCCGATGACGTTCCTTAAACGAACCTGCAACCTAAATGGCATTTCGCTGTTTGGTGTGGGTGAAGCGGGTTAGGCGGTGACGACGGTCAGGTAGTTTTGGTGGCCTGGATACCACGATGCTGGCCTATAGGAACTTTTGTGGTGCTTATGATCGAGGTCTGGCCTTGTACGAGTGGGCGTGTCGGCATGTCTTTTCCCCGCGTGGAAAATGATGCGCTCCCGGGGGGCTGGATGGTGTGAGAACGCCATCCAACAAAGCGAAGAAACGCCCGGTATGCGGGCGTGCGATGAAGAAGAACGGACGGACCGGCAAGGGCACGCAACGGTGGAGATGCCCGGCCCATCTCAGGCGCTCCGGCGGCGACGGCGCGACGAGCGCGCGGGATGCAGCAGCACCGCCAGCAGGTGCGCGCGGGCGATCCGCACGCGCAGCGACGGGATGGTTTTCATGGCTCCCGCCGCACGCGGGGCGGAAGCGATGGTAGGATTGGTCATTGCGATAACTCTCTTTCAATGGAGGGCGAATCCCGGGACTCTTGTCACTTGAATCGCTCGGAATCCCGCCCAAGGTTGTCGATCAGTCCCGCACCAAGCGCCAACACGGTGCGGAGCGCTTTCGTTTTCCATGTTTTTCCCGGCCCAGTTCGACCAGACCGAACCGGGGAGGCGGTCGTAGCGCTGACCTCGACACTCCTGGCACGCCACATTGCCGGTAGGAGCAACCCGTTGAAAACAAAAGGCTCCGGGCCACGATACCTCGTGGAACCCGGAGCCGGTGAGTACCCCCAGAGAGAGTCGAACCATTTCTCTTCAGGAGCGTTCAATCTGACCCTGATGAAGATTCCCTGCGTGCCTTTGATTAATTCTAATTCCAATGATATCAAGGGTTCTCGGTTCATGCCCGGGCTCTTGTCGGAGGTTTGCGATGCGGAGAATTGCGCGGACTGCAGGTTGGGGATATCGATCTTATGTCGAGAACGCTGCGCGTCCGGCATTCCGTCAACCGAGGCCGAACAGATCGTGGTCGCGTGCGAATCGCCGATACCAAGACGCGTTCCAGCATACGCAGTGTGCCCATTCCGGACGGGCTCATCCCCGTGATCGGTGATCATCTGCGTCAGCACTGTGACTGGACTGATCCTGATGCCGAGGATTGAAGATAACCATGCTACTGGATCCTTTTCATGACCAGCAACCGAAAACTTGACCTGATAGATTAACGTTTTGCTACCAACTTGCGCCAACCCATCCCGGCCTCCATCGGCCTGGCCGAGAGGCATTGCTTGGAATCGCGGGAATTGAGAAGAGAGCAACGCGGACACTAGTTGTTGAAAGGTCTCGGCTCCAAGCCGTTCGTATAAATACTTCACAGATGTTGCAACCATGTGCCGCCCTTCATGAGAGAACGATTTTCGTATCATCCCGCATTTTAGCGTCATTGGAACCACGCTGTCGCATGAGCCTGCCCTATTGAAGTATCGCCCGCTTTTGTGTAGAAATCGCGAGAAGATAGACCATCTTCACCTTGTCAAAGGTCTGCGCATGTTCTCCTCAGGGTTTATTTCCAATGCAGGCTGGTAATCGCAGAGACTGAGGTACCTCCTCTATGGACGCGGGTGGATAAGATACTGTCGTTGATCAATGACGAGGGGATATACCGGCCGGTTTCCTCACCATCGTGCATCCTTTGATGGCCAAGCCCCAACGACCACATCGTCTGTCCCATGAAAATGATGATGTCGCTCTTGGCGGATTCGACCACATGAGTCGCCGTATCTAATCCGCTAAACACCTCAGCGGCGATCGTGACTTTTGTTCTCGTTCGTTCACGGCGTTTCTGTATGGTGACGTTCCGGTCGCTGTAACGATGAGAGTAATCGGCGCGTGCATAGGTAAAATCACCGGAAACGACATCGTCGTAGAACAGTTCTTGCGGCGCAAGACGATGTTTACCGGCATCCCAGTAGTAGTCGAACCCACACAAGTGCGCGAACTTTGCTTTAGGGAAGATGATTTCGATATCGTCGCGATTGTCGCAGGAGACAACGAGGACGCCGGAACGCATGAGACGCCCATAAGCGGTACGGGCATCACCAGCTATGGACCGAATCCATTCGCGTTTCTCGGCGCTTAGATTTACCACCATGGTCTCCTCTGATACAGAGAGGAGGGGATGGAAGCTGGCTTCCATCCCCTCCCAGGGTCTCATGCCATCTGCAAGGCAATCCATCCCGTCTTCACGTGATGGTGACACGGCCTTCCGCATTCCAGCGGTTTCGCCTGGCCAGTAGACTACACCTTCCTAACGGTTCAAGGCTTGCGCCCGTGAAGGTATCCGGCAGTGACCTAGCAAGCCAACTCCGCCAACCCGACCGGACGGCAAGTCGGTTGGGGAAGGCCTCATTAAGCTTGTTGCCATGCATGATAACCGATACGGTCCGACAATCCTAACCAGCGTATGTTGATTTGCGTAGAGCACATGCGGCGTCAACGATGAATGACAACATGAGCCACGATGATGCCGATTATGGAGATAGCGGCGAGGATGGTGAGTCTGGTTTCACGCCGTTCCTTGGCCGCCATGTCGGCCTGCCGGTTGGCCAAGGCTTCGGCTTCGGCGGCGACTCCGCTGGCGGCGATGGCCGCGGTGAGCGCGTGGCGCGCGATTTCCAGATAGAGCTGGTGGCCCTCGCCGTCGCCCCAGAACCGGTCGAACTGGTCGGTCGGCATCATGCTGGCGGGATCGAACCCGTTCCACACGCCGCCGCAGAACACCTTCGCCGCCGCGTTCACCTCCTCGTCGGACGGCATGCCCGGATGCCCCTCCGCGGCGTCCGTGACGGCGCGCATTACTGACGGCCTGAAACCGTTGAAAACAAAAGGCTCCGGGCCACGATACCTCGTGGAACCCGGAGCCGGTGAGTACCCCCAGAGAGGGGGATACGAAAGGCAATTGCCTCAAGAGCAAACGGCAAATCCTTCAAAGGTAGTGCCCGAAAAGTTGCGCACTTTGGATCGTGGCCGTCCATGGCGCGATAGTCAGTTCGCTTCCACGAGGTTGTCACCGATCCGGGACATGTCGAGATAGCGGCGGGGCGACCATTCGTTCGCGGTGACGTGACGGATGCGGGCGCATATGAGCATCAACGCGCTGTTCCCGTCGGGGAAGCCGCCCACCACGCGCGTGCGCCGGCGGATCTCCCTGTCCGGCCGCTCGATCATGTTGTTCGTGCGGATCCTCCTGCGGTGCCCGTCCGGGAACTCGTCCAGCAGGTAGGTCGTCGTCTCGCCGACGCCCTCGCGCAGGCAGTTCGCGGCGGCCTTGAGCCTCCTGGATTCCATCTCCGTGGCGACCTGTTCGGCCTTGGCCAGGGCGGATTCCCGGGATTCCATGGCGAATATGGCCTTGAGGGCGGCGGACGCCCATTCGCGGTGTGTCGGCGGCGTCTTGGAGAGCACGTTGCGCATGAAATGCACCATGCACCGCTGGTATCTCGCCTTGGGCAGCATCGAGCCGACCGTGGCGACGAGTCCGGCGCACCGGTCGCCGACCACCAGGCGCACGCCCTTCAGGCCGCATTCGATCATGGAGCGGACGAACCGCTCCCAGCTGTCCCTGTCCTCCTTCATGCCCTCGGCCACGCCGATCACCTCGCGGTGCCCCTCCGCGTTGACTCCGATGGCGACCAGGACACTGACGTTCTCGACCGAGCCGCCCCATGAACGCTTGTGCCACACGCCGTCCATGAACACGTACGGGCACTCGCCCTCCAACGGCCTCGTGCGCCACGCCTCGATCTCCCCGTACACCTTCTTGAACTTGTCGCTCAGGGTCTGGGACGGCATCCTGTCGCCCCACGGCAATTGGCTGATGTCGTCCACCTGCCGGGTGCTCACGCCGGCCAGGTACATGTCGATGAGGGCCTCCTCGACACTCTCCTCGCGTCTCCGGTATCGTTCGATGACCGCGGACTCGAAGACCGCGCCCTTGAGTTTGGGCACCTTCAACGCGAGCCTGCCGGCCTTGGCGGTCAGGCTCCGGTCGTAGTGGCCGGCCCTGTACGCCTTCCGCTCCCCGGTGCGCTCGTACTTGGCGGCGTTGGCGATCTCGTCGGCCTCGGCGTCGAGCATCGCGTTCAATAGCTCGGCGACCTTCTCGGCGACCAAGCGGTCGAGCCTGGTCTCGAGCAGGTTCTGGTCGATCTGTATGATGTTCAAGGGTCTTGGTTCCGTCTCCTGTCTTCCAAACGCGGTTTTTTGTTCTGGCGAATGAAAATCGTACACAGGACGCGGGCCATGCCCTCTTACGTCAGACCCGGAATCCGAAAGTGCGCAAAAAATCGGGCGTTATCTTCATAAATGTGTGGAATATTGACATGGGCCTATGTTTGAATTGATGTCACTATTTCAGTTGTGTAAAGACACTCAATTTAATCCAATTGATTGCAATTTGGGTGCGGTTTGAAAGATGGAGCTTCGATAGAATTCGACTAACATAGCGTTTGACTGATTTGGTTTCCAGAAATAGTTTTTTTGCTATGTCGTCATTACTGAGTCCTTGTGCAATTAAGGCACATATGTCACGCTCTCTAGTAGTAAGACTCTTGAATGATTCAATAAATATATTTTGCTGGTCTTGAAAAATGAATTTGCTTTGTTGATATTCTACTAGTTTCTTTGTTATTCGTGGAGTAAGAATTTTACCATTTTCAAAAACAGCTTTTATCGATTCCATTAATTGTGATTTACTTATGTCTTTCAGTAGGAAGCCGCTGGCTCCGGCGTCGAGTCCGCCGAAGGCGTAGTCGTCTTCGTCGTAGGTGGTGAGGATGAGGATTCTGATGGCGGGCCAGTGTCTGGCGATGTGTCGGGTTGCTTCGATGCCGTCCATGCCGGGCATGCGCACGTCCATGAGGATCACGTCGGGCAACGGCCGGTGATCGGCGTCCAACTGGTTGAGTGTGTCGATGGCGGTTTGCCCGTTCTCCGCCGAGGCGATGACGGTGATGTCGGTCACGTCGTCGAGCATGAGCTGGAAGCCGAGTCGTGCCAGTCTCTGGTCGTCCACGAGCATCACACGGATCATGGTCGGACCTTCCTTTCAGTCGGTTGTTTCCCGGTCGGGGGAATGACCGCTTTGACCTGCCATTCGGTGCCATTGACCGGCCCATAGGCGAACGTGCCGCCAACGTCCCGTACGCGCCGTGACAGTCTGTCCAGTCCGGTGCCGTCATCGGGTGCGATAGCTTGCGCCGCACCGGTGGCTCCGTCGTTGCGGACGATGACGGTGACTCCGTTGGGCTGGTGGTTCCATGAGACGTTGAGATGCGTGACGTGTCTGCAGTGGCGGATGGCGTTGGTTATGGCCTCGCGGGTCACGTCGAAGCAGAGGTCCGCCTGGGGTTCGTCGTCGTTGCGGACGCCGGTTTCGGTGAATATGGTGATGATGTCGAGCGTGCGGGCGTGTGCGAGGATCGGACGGATGTCATCCCATGAACGCATGCTCCGGGAGCCTGGTTCGGCGGGATCCTCGTCTTCGTCGGTCGTGTCGGTTTCGGTCAGTGCGCGCACGGCCTTGCGCGTGTCCTCCAGGCTTTCCCGTGCGATCTCGTTGATGCCCTTCAGAGCCTCCTCCACGCGCGAGTCGCCGGTCTTACCGGTCAATCCTTCGGATAGGGCGATGATCGCGGTCAACCCGTGCCCCACGCTGTCGTGCAATTGTCCGGCGATGCGCGAACGACGCACGGCGGCGTCACGCTGCTTGGCGGCGGTCTGCGCGCGCCGGTGTTCCAGGCCGGCGGCGGCCGTGGCGTTCCTGGCTTGGACCATGCCGCGGCGTGCCAGGGCGATCGCGCCGGCGAGGGCGAGCAGGAGGATGCGGCCGGGCCATTCGCCGAGGAACCGGCTGGCGGGCCATGACATGAACGTCGCCAAAGTCACGGTCAACGTCGTCACGAGGGACCCGATGTACATGCGGCGTTCCCCGGCCGTACGCATGAACGCGTAGAACGCCGCGACCAGTTGGACCAGCAGGATCGAGTCCGCATGCCAGAAGGACAGGACCAGGGTCAGGATGAGCTGCGATGCCAACGTGGCGGACGGGGCCCGGTAACGGAACACCAATGCCAGGCATGACAGGAGCTGGAACAGCAGCAGCATTATGAATCCGCCGGTCTGCTTGGCGAGCGTGTACATCGGATCCAATGGGGCGCCGATCATGCGCTCCCACGTGAGCATCGCCATCTCGACCGCGAGCACGCATAATGGCATGGCTATGGCAGTGACCCTGCCGACGTTCACCGTTTGCCGCTCCATACGATCCACTGTGCCACCTCGCAGGGTCATCGGCGTGTTCACTGGGCGAGGCAGTCCGCGCCGGGCATCAGGCAGCCGAGCATCGTGACCGAACCGGTGAACAGCACAGTGAACACGCCGATGATGGCCAGCCATACGAACGGCGAGAGCAGCGCCCCGATCCATGCGGCGACACGGCCGCCATGCTCCCATCCGTGCCCGTCGCGGCCGGTGATCCACGCGATCAGCACGCCGGGCAGGGACAGGAACAGGCCAAGCAACAGGAACCCGACGATCGAATCGTTCGGCGCGGTCGCGGCTGGCAATGGTCGGGGCGGATTCGGCCGGCCGGGCTCCGGGACGGGCGATGGCGCCGGCAGGGGCTTGCCGGGTGACGGTTCGTGATGTGCGGGAATGTCCATGAGTGCCGATCCTTTTGAATGTCATTGGAGCTTGTTGATGTTGATGGCGCCGTTGTCGCCGGGCAATGCGCTGATGGAGACCTTGACGGTGCCGTCGTCGGCCGTGTAGTCGTATACGCCGGCCTGTTCCTCCTCGGTGGCGTTGCGGGTGAAGCCCGCGTCCTTGATCTTTCGCGCGTAGTCCTTCGCTTCGGCGATGGTCCATGACACGTCGATCAGGTAGCCGTTGTCGGTCTCGTCCCTGATGCGGGTCGTCACCCGGTCGGGTTCGGGCACCCGGCCGGCATACTGGCCGTCAGGCCAGGAGCCTTGGACGGAGCCACACGCCGCCAGCCCGAACAAGGCCGTCAAAATCAGCAAGAACGCGAGCAGCATGGATGCCGGGGCGCGCCTCGGCATTGCCGTGTATCGGACAGGCATGATCATCCTCCTTTTCCGAATCTGATGCCGTCAACGGCTTCTGATCGCGTCGGCCACGCTGCGGCGCAACGCGGGCCGGATCTGCATGTACTGGATGAGGAACAACGCCAGCCAGCAGGCCGCTCCCGCGCCGATCACACCAGCCCACGGGATCCCGGCCACTGGAACGCCGACGAGCGTGATAGAGCGTGTTGCGAGCACGAGCGAGCTGACGGCGACCGGGATGAGCGCGAGGACGACCGCGCCGGCGGCCAGGTGCAGGCTCTGCCACAGGATCATGCGCGTCACCCGGCGCGGCGACATGCCGATGCTGCGCAGCAGCGCCTGATCGGCGACCATGCCACGGTTCGACAACGCGATGACGGCCAGACTCGTGGCCAGGGACACGATGCACAGCATCGCGATCATCAGCAGCGAGTCCGCGTAGTTCAGGCTCGTCGGATGGCCGCCCAGGGCCAGTATCCGCCCGTAGGACCGCGCGCAGGTCAGCAGGGTCGTGGACAATCCCAAGGCCAGTGCGAGCGGGGCGATGGTGTTCATACTGGACACGGCCTTCGCCTTGGCGGCACGGGCCTCGAGCACGCCGGTCGCCGACCCGCACAGGCGGCACACGGCGCGTCCCGCATCCAGCAGGATTGGGACCAGCACGCCAGTGAGGACGTACATGCCGAACGACGCGATGATCCCGGCCCATAATGCGCCGTTGAACGTCTGGCCGGCCTCCTGCCCGAACGCGTGGGCGCGCGGCATGCCCATGCCGGAGAACGCCAATGCCAATGCCGCCGCCATGACGACCAGTCCCAGCGCGCAACGCGCCCAATACCGCCATCCATGCCGCCCGATCGGCGTGTCCCTGCCACGGATCGCCTCGATGGGACGAACCTTCGCCGCACGCATCGAGGGCACGAACGCGCCCAGCATGCACGTGGCCACGCCCAGCAGCAGCGAGCCGAGCCATGCCGTCGCGGACGGCGCGAATGCGGGAGGGACGAACGAGCCGAGCCCGCCGGCGAAGCTCTCCGCGGCCATCGCGTTGAACTCGGGAACCGCGAGCAGACTGGCCGGCATCGCGAGCAGTGAGCCGAGCAGCGAGCCGGTGAGGCTAGCCACGCCCACGAGCATCCACGTGCCCGCGCGCACCTGGCTCGGACTGGCGCCCATGAGACGCCATTGCGCGAACGTGCCGCGGATGCGGTCAACCGTGGCCGAACCGACCACCGTCAGCGAGAAGAACGCAAGCAACGCCACCACGACATAGATCGTGGCCGACACCATGCCGAACTCGGCCGGGTCCAGACCCGCCAGCCGGGCGGCCGATGCGAACGACGGCGACGAGGTCCACACGAACTGGTTCATGCACACGCCCACCAGCGTGGTCACCACCGCGACCACCATGATCGTGGGCACCCAACCCGCGAGATTATCGCGGAACACGCGAAGCACATACCTACCCACGACGGGCCTCCTGACCGTGCTGCGGCATGGCCGGCTCGAACGTGCGGCGCATGCCCTCGACGATCTGCCCAGCGGTCAGTCTGCCCGCGATGTGGGTGATTCCGCCGTCACGCAGGAAGACCACGCGGTCGGCCAGGGCGGCGGCGTCCGTGTCATGCGTGACCATGACCACGTTGGAACCCGAATCCGCCAGCTCGCGCAGCACCTGCAGCACGAGCTCGCTGTTCGCGGTGTCGAGCGCGCCGGTGGGCTCGTCGGCGAACACCACCGCCGGGCGCAAGAGCAGGGCCCGGCACAGGGCCACGCGCTGCTGCTCGCCGCCGGACAGGGCGCTCACCACGGTCCTCGCCCTCCGGCGCAGGCCGAACCGGGACAACAGCTGCGTGACCCGAATGTAGTCGGCCTTGCGATGGGCGAGCGAGAGCGGCAGCATCACGTTCTCCTCGACCGTCAGATACGGCACGAGGTTGTACTGCTGGAACACGAAACCGATATGCCCGCGGATGAACCGCGAACGACGCTCCTCGTCCAACGCGTAGATGTCGGTGCCGCCGATGACGACCCGACCCGAGTCGGGCCTGTCCAAACCGGACAACACGTACAACAAAGAGGTCTTACCCGCACCCGAAGGCCCGACGATCGCTGTCAACCCGGCACCGGGAATATCCAACGAGACATCATTGAGAATCACACTCGGACTGGAACCATCAGCGGAAACCACACGCTTGACCAACCCACGCGCCTGAACCGATAAATATGTATTTACCCCAATGAAGTCATTTGGTTGTTTTTTCATGGACGAGAATCCTTCCTACGAGAGTGCTACTGCCGACAGTATCCATAAAGACAAGTCAATCGTCTATGCCGGAGAGACGATTGACATCAAAAGATGTCAATCTGTGTCGAAGAGAGAGTCGAGTAACCATATAGTTGATAAACAGCCACCAGTCAAAGAATCATCAGAATTGTGATGTCCTTCATCTAACAGTTGCAAAAACACCGAATTATGTGCGGACGGAACAATAGCCGAATATGAATTCAACCATTGTTCCGTATATAAGAGAGGCGCCTTTATATCATTCTTGCCGGCAGTAATCCAAATGTCAGGAGCCTGATTAGAAAAATCAGCTGGAAGACGCCGCAATTGCGCCAAAGGTGAAAACGAGTCATAGCAAGAAGATGATGAGGGATATCCGAATTCATCCCAATCGCTAATTGTAAGTGGATTGTCGGGGTTTGTGAGAATCAATTCCGGTGTTAAAAAAGGGTGCGATAATTGAACAATTTTGAAATAATCCGGGCGGCGCAATGCGGCAGAAAGAACAACTAAAGCGCCGGCGCTTGAACCCGCTGCTCCAATGCGTTTGGCGTCACATAAGTTATTTGCAATCAATCCTTTAGTGCAATCGAGAAAATCATTGATAGATATGAACTTATTGTTTTTTATCGCTTGCCTATGCCATTCCTCTCCATACTCGCCCCCACCTCGAATATGGCAGAAGGCAACAGTTATGCCGGACTGTATGACATATGAAATCAAACGGTCATAGGCTCCCTCAAGTGCGATTCCATAACATCCGTATGCCATCAATAGAATAGGAGACTGCTCGAGAATACTGTCAAGTCTATAAAAAAGTGTAATGGGAATATTTGTTTGATCTCTACTCCGGATAATAATTTTGCGACAGTGAATATTAGGTGTGGACGATACAGCCTCTAAGAATCCTTCCCTATTTCCTGTTACAATTTGCGTTTGATGGATTGGAGATGATATGCAGAAAACAGGGAATCTATCCCGAAATCCAAGAAAACTAATAACTCCACAAGGAGGAGCTTTCCATATCCCATTTTGTCCGAGAGAAGGAATCCAGATGGCGGAGTCGCCCGATAGGCGTCCTATCACATAAACAATCCCATTACGCTTTTGCAATGATTTAGGAATAAATCCATGGGGGGACTGAATCATTTGCCTATCATGTATATCGGTAAAAAAGTTAATAATTAGAAGTTGGCTATTGACGATAGCATATAGAAGAGTATTTGTAATCTCCATCGAATCAATGGCAAGTGATGAAGTAATTTCCTTAAAGCGTGTGTCTCTTTCGCCGAAATCATCGAAAAACAGCAGACGAGAATTGTCTCCGTGCGTCATTTTTATAACAATAACCGCATCATTACTGCAAACGAAAGATAATATATCATATCCACTATTTGTGCCGCATACTTCAATGATGCCACACTTGTTTGCCATCATTAGTTTATACGGGCGATTTGATTTGCTTTTATTAATCCAATAGATAGAATGATATGTCGTTCTTATCTGAGGTACAACATTGTTGCGCCTCAGAAGAATATTGGCGGATTGCTTTTTCAATTCATATAATGAAATAGTATAAAAATCAGTTTTTGGCATCTGTGTTAATAATGCCGCTATTGTTTTCTCTGAATTAATGTAAAAACCAGATATTCTTCCAATCGGTTTTTTGCATAAATGAATATATCGCGACAGATCATCCTTGAAATGAACTACTAGTTCATTATTAATTTGCATTAATTCGATCGGTTGATTACTGGAATAATGAAAATTATTTGTATCCTCTATTAAGTGTTCACAAAGTTGTTGCGCCTTGCTGCGATACCTGTCAGAGAATTCTTCATACAATTTGATGGGTTGATTGAGTGTTGTACACTTCATAGGTGCTCCATTGCAAAAGTGTCTGGCATCAATTTTGCGAATTGGTGCCAGACACTTATCTTGTCAGCAGTTGCTGTAGGTCAAGGTACTCGGCAGGCCCGGGCAGGGGCCATTGAAGCTAAACGTGCTGATACGTGCTGCATCATCCGTTTCGCCGTCAGCAGTCAAGATTTGAAAATCAAGAACGTTGTTTCCCATTGTGCACCTCCTTTCTAATATCTAAGGAATCGTTCCATGACAGGAACGGTATGCCTGACCATTTCCCCTGGAGTGCGGCAAGAGATCCGAGGACTCCAGCGGATCCGGTCAGAAAATCACACGACAGTTTTAGTCCTTGATTTCCTCGGACGTAAGAACCGCCCGAAAATGTCATCTGGAGATGACGCATGAAACGGTTTTTCGCTGCGGACTCTCTCCGGCAGAGGGTTTTCACAGTCTGCGAAGGTGACGTGTGGCCCAGACGATGAGCCGTACGCGGTTGGTTTGGCCGGTTTTCCTGAGGATATTGCCGATGTGGGTTTTGACGGTGGACACGCTGACGCCCAAGCTCGCGGCGATCCGTTCGTTGGAATCGCCTTGGACGACGCGGGCAAGGATGTCACGTTCCCGGCTGGTGAAATCGGGGAGATCGTTGTCCTCGAATGCCTCTGCCGTCGTTGACGTTCGGGCGGAAGCGGCGGCGAGGCGCTGGTTGAGGCGGTTCATGGTGGTGGTGTCCATGACGGTGTTGCCCGAGACGGTGGCGCGTATGGCGTCGATGAACCGTTCGGCGTTGCTGTTTTTGAGGAGGAATCCGCTGGCTCCGGCATCGAGCATGGCAATCGCGTAGGCATCAGTGTCGTATGAAGTCAGCCCGATGATGCGCGTTTCCGGCATATCGTGAATGATGACGCGCGTGGTCTGGATGCCGTCGAGTCCGGGCATGCGCACGTCCATGAGGATCACGTCCGGTTTGGCCTGATGAGCCGTGCGTATCGCGGTTTCGCCGTCCGTGGCCGTGGCGATGACGCTCATGTCGGGTTGTGCGTCGACGATGCGCGCGAATCCGTCGAGGATCAATGTCTGGTTGTCGACCAGCATCACGCTTATGAGTCGTGTCCCGTCCGCATTCGTCATCGTCAGCATTGCCGTCCTCCTTGCCCGTGTCCGTCAGCAGTCTCGTTCGATGCCGTCGCCAACGATTCCCGTTGATGGGGCAGTGGCCAGACGGCATCGACCGAACAGAGCCCATTCGTCATGCTGACGCTGGCGTGACCATCGTACTGCTCGCACCTCCACCGAATGCCGTCAAGACCATGCCCATGCCGCTGTCGTTCGGTGACGTCGGTGCGTGGGGGAGACGTATACGGGTTTTCGCAGTGCAGTCGGATATCGTCGCCAGTGATGGTCAGGGACAGGTTGACGCAGCGGGGTTGCGCGTAGCGCAGCGCGTTGGTCAGGCATTCCTCGGCCACCCGGTATACGGCGTGGGACAGTCCCGTCGGCAGGTACGGCGATTGCGTATACTCCTGGTGCAGGTCGATGACCAGTCCGTGCCTTCGGTATCCGGCGATGAGTTCGTCGAACTGGTCGAGCGTGGGCTCCGGTGAATGGTCTTCTTTCGTGTTGTCGGATAGCAGGGCCCGCAGATCGGCGACGGCCTCGCGCGAGGCTTGGGAGATGTCCGCGAACGCCGTGCGCGCTGTGGGGTCAGCGGTGGTCGTTCTGCCGCTTTCGGCTTGGACGGTGATGACGGTGAGCGTGTGGGCGAGGATGTCGTGCATCTCGTGGTTGATGCGCATGTGTTCCTCCAAGACGGCCAGTCGCGCACGCATGTCGCTGTCATGTTCGGCCATGATCCGGCGTTCTTCCTCCGCCTTAAGCCTCATGTCCTTGGCGCGGTTGAGCCGGCCCGCCTGCCATGCTGCCAGCATCGGACTGCCTGCGAACAACCCGGCCACGGGCATCGTCCAATCCCTCGAGCGGATGATCACCAGATGCAAGCCGAACGCGGCGACGGGCAGCAGACACGATGCCAAGCCAGCCAGTCGACAATGCTTCACCCGACTGGCCCCGCACAGGAACGCGGATATTACTGCCATGAGCTGGCCGATCAACGTGAACGAACCATAGACCGTCGTGTAGGCGAAGGGAGCAATGGCAGTCAATACGGCGAACACGGCGAACCGCCGTCTCATGAACACGATGGAGGCGACGGCCACGCTCGCCCATACCCAATCTCCCATGCCCGCCGCGCCGAACAGTAAGCACATCAGCACGCCGAACAGGGCGATCGTATCCTCCGTATGAACCTTCATACCAACGACGTTACCCGTGCCGGTTGGCCGATACCATGATTCGCAATGATGGTTTCCTATTCCTCATTCCACGGGAGTTCATACCTAGGTACCAGGTCGTTCGTACCTCGGTGCCGGTCGAGCGTGAATTGATTCATGCGGATGATATCCCGTACGATTCGGCCCCCGTAGGCTGACTCCTGAAAGGATGTTTCGGCTATCGATCACCGGAACGATTGGAACACAACAGGAAGGTGCCGACATGACGGACACATGGGGGGCAAACAGCGGCTTGGACGCATATCCGGCTGCCGTGGAGGCGCTTGACGTGCGCAAGACGTATGGTTCCGGCGTGGCCGAGACGGTTGCGGTGGCGGGTATCACGGCCCGGTTCGAGAAGGGCAGGTTCACGGCGATCGTGGGCCCGTCGGGGTCGGGCAAGACCACGTTGCTGCACTTGCTGGCTGGGTTGGATGCGCCGACTTCCGGCCGGGTGATTATCGATGGCACGGACATCTCGACGCTTTCGGATGATGCGCTGTCAGATCTGCGGCGTGACCGTATCGGGTTCATCTTCCAGGATTTCAATCTGCTGCCGTATCTGACGGCAGAGCAGAACATCGAACTGCCGTTCACGCTGCGCGGCAGGCAGCCCGACCGGCAGGCCATACGCGGGATCGCGCGCGAGCTGGGCATCGAGAACCGTCTTGATCACAAGCCGCAGGAGATGAGCGGCGGGCAACGCCAGCGCGTGGCGGTCGCCCGCGCGCTGGCCAGCAGCCCCGCGGTGGTGTTCGCCGACGAGCCGACCGGAGCCCTGGACGTGAAGTCGTCGCGCCAGTTGCTGGGAATCCTGCGGGATATGGCGACGCGTCACGGGCAGACGATCGTGATGGTCACGCATGACCCGAACGCCGCCGCCTACACGGATCGGGCGCTCGTGGTGCGCGACGGGCTGATCGCCGCCGATATCGCGCATCCGGCGGCCGCGGATGTGGTGCGCGTGCTCGAACAGGGCGCCGAACCCGCGAATGCGGAAGCGGGTGCGCGATGATCCGGGTGGCGTGGGCGCAGATCAGGCATTCCCCGTCCCGACTGCTCGCCGTCCTGTTGGCGGTGGTCCTGTCGGCAATGATGCTGGCTGGAACGGTCGTGTTCCAGGCTACGTCGACCGCGAGCATGGCCACCGTCACGGCCGCGCCGCTGCGGCCTGTGGATGTCATCATCGATCCCGGTGACGCCGATGTGAAATCGTTGAAGCCCTCGTGGGCCGAGGATGTGCTCGCCAAGGCGAACGTCGGCGGCAAGGTGAGGGCCACGGCCCCGTATTATGCGGCCACGGTCACCGCATACGGTTCCGCCGCGCGCGGCACGGCGAATGTGTATTCCGTATCCCGCGACCCGTCCCTGCGATGGTTCGGATTGGAGTCCGGCGACTGGCCGGCATCCGCCGACCAGGTCGTCGTCTCGCGTGATACGGCCGATGGCCTTGGCGTGAACGTCGGTGGCACGGTCACGTTGAAATCGTCCGACGGGACGAAGCGTGTGGTGACGGTCAGCGGCATCAACGATGTGCGGTTCAAGCCGATGACCGGCACCGACTACGCGATCTACGCCGATCCGTCGTACTTCGGTGAAGCGACGCCGGGCGAACTGTTCGTCAAACTCGATGATCCCTCCGATATCGATGCAGTCACGGAGCGGCTCGCCGCGACGGCCCGGGCGGATGGCGTCACGGCCGTCGAGGGCAGTGAGATGATCCGGCAGGCGTCGGCGATGATGGCCGGCGGCTCCACGCAGCTGACCGTGATCATGGCGGTGTTCGCCGTCATCGCCCTGTTGTGCGCGATGATGGTGATCTCCAGCACGTACAGGACGCTGATCGCACAGCGTACGAGGGATATCGCCATGCTGCGCCTGATCGGGGCCAAACGTGCGAACATCCGTTCGCTGGTGCTGTCCGAAGCGTTGATCACCGCATTGGCCGGCACGATCATCGGCGCACTGGTCGGCGCGGGCGGCGGCTACGCGGCCATGGTGGCGATGGGTCAGGCGTTCGGCGGATTCGCCGCCAACCCGTTCCTGCTGGCGGGAGCGCTGCTCCTGTCCGTTGCGGCGACGGTGCTGACCGCGTGGACGACCGTGCGCCATGCCACGCGCATCCCTCCGATCCAGGCATTGGACGGGGCCGCGCAGACCAGTGGTGACGATACGGACACCGGCGGCAGGGCGCATCATGGTCGTATCCTGCGCATGGGATTCGGCGCGCCGTGCATGATTGCAGGCATCGCGTTGCTGTGGGCCGGCTCCACCGGCTTCCATATGCCCATCGCACTGGTCGGCGGCCTCGCCCTGGCGCTCGGACTCGTGCTCGCACTGCCCGTGTTCGTCGCGATGCTCATGCCCGCCATCGGCATGATCCTGTCCGCGTGTGGCTTGCCGGGCAAACTGGCGGCATCTAGTCTGACGGCGAACGCGCGTCGCGCGGGCGGCACCATCACCGCGGTCGCGTTCGGCATCAGCCTGATCGCCGCGCTCTCCTCGGCCGCGGCCACCGGCACCGCCACCATCGATGCCGACCTTGACTACCGTTATCCGGTCAGCGCCGCCCTCTACACGCCGGACAACAGCCCGCTCTCCGACAAGGTATTGCAACGCGCCAGTGAGATTACCGACGCGCGGGCCTCCTACCCGGTCCGCACCATCGCTATCGACCATGCGCCAGAAGGGGCGAAGACCACACCCAAAGTGCTCGACGTGATCCCCGACAAGGCCGCCGGAACCTTCACCGCCGACGACGGCTGGCATGCCGGGATAAGCGGCGGCACGCCCGTCGCGCTCGTTCACCCGCGCTACATGAGCACCATCGGCATCAAGGAAGGCGACCAACTCACCATCACGATCGCCGGCACGCCGCTCACTGTCAGGGCGCATGCCTCGCAGCTCACCGAATCACCGGAGCTTGCGGTCATCATCACCGACAGCCAACTCGGCTCTCTGCCGAACGCGGCCGCAATCCAGCCGAAATTGAAGACCAGCATGGTCTGGTTCAAGACCAGACCCGGCATCGACCGGGCCAAGCTCGCCGGCCAGGTCAACCATCTGGCCGCGGCCGACCCGAACGCCACCGTCGGCGGCGGCATCGCAGAAAGCAACGACATCCTCAACGTGCTCAACATGCTGCTCATGCTCTCCTACGCGATGCTCGCCATCACCGTCACCATCAGCCTGACCGGGCTCGCCAACCAGCTCGCATTGTCCGTCATCGAACGAACCAACGAGATCAGCATGCTGCGCGCCCTCGGCACCAGACGCGGCGCGATCCGTATGAGCATCGCCATCGAGGCACTGGCCCTGACCGTCATCGGCACTGTAATCGGCCTGCTCGTCGGACTGCCGCTCGGGCTAGCCGGCGTCAAGGCCCAGATCGGCGGCATGACCGGCCAATTCACCACCCGACTGCCGTGGGACCAGATCAGTGTGCTCATCCCCGTCATCCTCATCGCGGGACTGCTCGCCTCGACCATCCCCGCACGCAACGCCACCCGAATACAAGCCGCACAAGGCCTCACCAGCTGAGTCGGCTATCAAAATTTCCCCGGGTAATAATCCGAGGAAGGTTAATAATAACCACAATAGAAAGGAATAATATTCACTGTTGTATCTTCACTTATCGATTTCAATGTGCTTGGAGCGGATTGTCAGCTGAAGATGACACATATCTTCGTGTTCTTACCATTGACATTGCTTGCTGTGATGCGTGGGACTTGAGCCAGCTGACGGCGATTTGCGTGCGGTCATGCAGTTGCAAGGTGAAGAGGATTCGACTGATGGTTCGTCGTATCGTCGCGGGCTCCAGTACCAGTTTGCGGGCGATTTCCTCGTTGGTCATGCCTTCCGCGATCAGTGTGCATATCTCGCGTTGGCGCGGCGGCAGGGCTGCGAACGAATCCCGCAGCTTCTGTTGTTCGCGGCCTGCTGTGGGTCTGGGCATGCCGTGTTCGAGAATCTGCCGGGTGATGCGTGGCGTGACCACGGCGTCTCCGTTCGCCACCGCATGAATCACATCCTTGACGGCTGCAGCACTGGCGTCTTTGAGCAGGAATCCGCTGGCTCCCGCATCCAGTCCACCGTATGCGTAGTCGTCCTCGTCGTACGTGGTGAAGATCAGCACGTGAATGGCGGGCCATCGGCGGGTGATTTCACGGGTGGCGGTGATGCCGTCCATCACGGGCATGCGCACGTCCATGAGCACCACGTCCGGCAGCGGGCCTCCTGCCGATTCCAGTCGCTCGATTTCAGCGATAGCCTGTCGGCCATCGCCCGCCTGAGCGACGATCGCGATGTCACTCGCCTTGCCAAGCATGAGTTTGTAGCCGAGCCTCGCGTATTGCAGGTCATCGACCAGCATGATGTTCGTCATCCCACGTCACGCCTTTCTCTTGTCGGACGGACGTCAGCATCGCGGTCACCCGCCAGACACCGGTTTCCGCCCTGTCAGGCCCGTAGCAGAGGAACCCTTCGGTTCGGGCGATGGCGTCCGCGATTCGCGCCAGACCGGTGCCGATGGCACCATCGGAAGGCTTGGGGAGGTTCGTTGATCCGTCGTTGGTGATGGTCGCGATCAGGCTCCCATCCGCCGCGTGATCCCATGTGACGTTCAGATGCGCGAGGCCGGTCGCATGGCGCACCGCGTTGGTGACGGCCTCACGGGTCACCCGGAAGCACAGATCCGCCTGGTCGGGGTCCTCGCTGCGTCGGCCGGTCTCGGTGAATGTGGCGATCACGCCGGAAGCCCGTACGTGTGCGAGCACCGGTCGGATGTCATCCCACATGTATCGCTGCGCCGACTCTTCGATCGCGGTGTCATTCATCTCGTGCGACTGCGTACCGCCTGTGGTCGGCGGAATACCGGGCAGGTTCGCATCGGTGGCGGTCAAGGCCCGCAGGGCGTGCCGGGTGTCCTGCAGGCCGCTTTTGGCGATGTCGCGGATCGCGTCGATGGCCTGTGCGACCTCTGGATCCACATCTTGTCCTTCCACCTGTTCGGCCAGTCCTTGGGCCAATGCGATGATGCTGGTCAGATCGTGGCCGACGCTGTCGTGCATCTCGCCGACGATGCTGCCGCGCCGAACGGCCGCATCCCGCTGTTGGGCGAGCAAGTCCGCGCGCAGACGCTCGTCGCGTTCGCGTTGGAGCGCCAGGGAGGATAGGCGCCGGTTGCGGACCGCATAACCCAGCACGCCGATGACCACTATCGGAAGCATGGCGGGCAGTATGTCAAGCCAGATCGACCATCCGGCCTGCCGCCAGCCGTCTCCGGCGAACGCCTGACTGCCCAGCACCATGCAGGAGGCAAGTCCGAAGCACAGGATCCGCAAATCACTGGAGACGGTCATGATCAACGCCCAATAGGCAATCATCGGCATGATCGGAGCCCATTCACCCACGCCGGCGAGATCCAGCAGCAACGCCAGAGCAAGCTCTCCGCCCATCACCCATTCGGGTCTCACGTACCGCCATGCCAGCGCGACGCCGCCGGCAAAAACGGCGGCCAGCATCAGCATAAACACGCTTGGCGTGTGCGTGGCCCAATACGAGTGATACGACGGGACGGCATCGCGCCTGGTGACCCATAGCATGCGCAGCATGAACAGCGTGGCCACGACCGGCAATCCATAGACCGGCAGGCCGCCCGGTTTCCTCAATCCCAGCGGAGCATCGCCCGTATCCCATATCCTCGACTCACAATCAGACATACTCGCATGCATATCCGCTTGGTGCTTATTCTCCTGCCGCACGAGCGATGACGACCGTCGGCGATGTGCGAATGCCACGTTGCGCGGTGAGCCACGAACCAAGCATCGCCATGGCGGCAAGCAAGAGCACGACCACGAGCCACAGGAGCCACGGCATGCCGAATACCAGCACGTCAAACGACAACCAGATGCCGATGGAGAACGAGACGGATACGAGCAGACTGGGAACGAACGCGATCAGGGACGAGGTGACGACAATCATAAGCCCATCCAAGGCGGCGATGGCGTTGAGCTGGCCTTGGGTTCCACCGCTGACGGCTACTAGCGCGAGGTCAAGCTCCCGTCCACGCTGGGCGATCAGATAGCCCGAGCACACCGCCGCCAGCACCAGGACCAGCGATGTGCCGATCAATGCCAGGATACGGGCGAAACCGGGCACCTCCACCGTCGGCGTCCCCGCGGGAAGCAGCCGCGTCCACGCGGTGATGGTCGAGGTGAGCGACTCATATGACATGAGCAGCGTCAATCCGGCGGCCAAGGGAATGATGGTGGACGAGGACGCGCACACCCTGGCCCGAGCCTGCTGGCATGCGATGCGCCACGCCGGCCAGGGAAGACGCACCACCGCCGTCCACATGCGCACCGTCGCCGACAGCACGGCCGGACCGGCAAGGCAGACGGACACGGTGAACAGCAGCATCGCGATCATGTTGCCGTACGCCAGCGGCGACATGGACGAAAACGTGACCTGCACCGACATCCGCGCCATCGATGTCTTCCGCACGTTCAGCAGACCGACCGCCAGCGAGACCAACGCCCCGGCGAACATGATCCAGGCAAGAACAAGACGGGGAACACCGACCGTTTTCGGAGGGTTCGCCGCCTCGCGCAACGCCTCGACCGGCGATATGCCGCCGACCACGCGCACCGTCAACAGCGAGCCGACCAAGGCCATCGCGAATCCGAAGACGATACCGCAACTCCACGCCCGCAGCATGCCCGTCACATCCTGCGGCAGAAACGGCAACCCGTTCGCCTCCAACTGCCGGGTCGCGAACGGATAGAGCCCCCGTGCCAGCGCCGGCGAGACGATAAGCGAGACGAGCGTGGCGGCGACATCCAACAGCAGCACCTGCGCGCAGACGCGCGACGTCAACTGTCCGGGCGTGGCACCCTGCAATGCGATCAAGGCGAGGGCGCGGCGGCGCTGACGGATGGCCGAGGAGACCACCAAAAGCACCATGAGCATGCCCACGACGATCATCGGCACCAGAGGAGGGCCGCTCAGCTCCATCGAGAACATCACCGCCCTGCCATGCAACCCCGGAACCGCCATGGCCATCCTCGCGTTCGACAACATGACCATCACCATGCCCGACACGCACTGCACCACTGCCAGCAGCAGCAATACCGCGCCCCACACGACAGGCGCATCCCTGAAATCACGCAACAGGCCACGCATCAAATCGCCTCCCGCCCATCAAGACCGGACGAATCGGAACCGACCTCGGCCAACACACCGTCACGCATCCGCGCGACGCGATCGCAGCGGACCGCGACCTCGGGACTGTGCGTGACCATGACCACCGCATGACCAGGACGATCCGCGAACGCGCGCAGCTCATCGACCACACGCCCGCCGGACTCGGTGTCCAACGCGCCGGTCGGCTCGTCGGCGAACACGATCTCGGGATCGGCGACGAGCACACGGGCCAACGCCACACGCTGCTGCTCCCCGCCCGACAGCAACGTCACGTTTTGCCTGCGCAACCCGAGAATCCCCAGACGGTCAAGCAGCCCGGCCGCGCGATCCCACGGATATTTCGCACCGCGCAGCGTGAACGGAAGCCTGAGGTTGTCCTCCACGCTCATCGAAGGCACCAGATTATACGACTGGAACACAAACCCCAGATGATCACGCCGGAACCGCGCCGACTGGGCACGGCTCATACGGGTCACCTCCTGTCCCAGCACCCGTACAGAGCCATCGGAGACGGACTCCAACCCCGCCAGACAATACATGAGCGTGGACTTGCCTGAACCAGACGGTCCCACGATCCCCGTCATCTGACCCCAACCGGCTGTGAAATCCACATGCCTCAGCACCGGCACCGTCTCACCCCTACGCAGCTCGAAACTCTTCGACAGCCCCGCGGCCGCGACCGGAGCCGACGCCATTGCATCGCTCCCCGTTCCCCTCAAATGTCGAACCATTATCCACCTTCCTCACCTGCGTATTGGACTTCGATACCCCCACTATCCATCGAAGAGACAATGAGCAGCAAGAAGACGTGCGAAAATGTCATCTAGAGATGACACCCTCAATAGGGGAAAATAATGCCAAAGATGATGGCACCTATAGAGAATGTCTCTTTTTATTGTTTTAAGGACGGCGCAAGCTGCTGTTTTTGGCAAGCATGTAGTACAAGGGAACGGTTTTGAGAAGGTGGTCGTGTTTCCCTTCTCCAATGACATGGCCATTACTCAGGACATATATCATTTCGGCATTGCGCACGGTAGTGAGTTGGTGGGTGACGATAATGAAAGTGCGGTCTTCGGCTTGTTCCAGTAGTTGGGTAACAAGCTGTTCGTTATCAGCGTCCAGGTTTGCGGTGGCTTCGTCGAGTAGGATGATTTTTGCCGTGGAAAGAAGAGCACGAGCTATGGCGAGTCTTTGGCGTTCTCCGCCTGATAGCATGATTCCGTTTTCTCCTACCTGCATATCAAGACCTTTGTCAGATCGGTCTAGTAGATGGGAGAGGTTCACGGACTCTAGTACTTGTCGGCATTCATCGTCGCTGCGATAGGTTGATCCGAGAAGTAGATTCTCGCGTAGGCTACCGGACAGTGCTGGTGAATCCTGTTCTACGTATGCAATATGGCTGCGTAAATCGTCTCGATCACAAGTTGTTATGTCGTTGCCGAGTACATTGATGTTTTCGCTGGAAGGATCATAGAAACGTTCGATAAGTTGTAGGATGGTGCTTTTCCCTGCGCCCGAGGGCCCGACTAGTGCTGTAACGCTTCCCTGGGATATGGAGAGGTTCAGGTCGCGCAAAATTGGTTTGGAGCCATATGAGAAGTAGACGTGTTGGAATTCCACTGCCGGAGGACATGGGCTGCTGTGTACCAGCGGCATATGTTCATTGATTGTTGTGACGACGGTGTCATGGTCCTTTTCTTCGGGAATATCCAATATTTCCCGTATACGGTTCATCGCGGCCATTGAATTGCCAATTTGTGAGCCTGCGTAAATGATCTGGCTGAGCGGTGAGATGCTGATGAACAGCAACATGATGAACTGGGTAAGTTTTTCGACGGATAGCAGCCCTGTGGTTACGCGCCATAATCCCAGACCGAACACGATGATAGCTGCGAGCTGCAGGGCTATCGTGGCCAGTGGATTGATGACCGACTGGATTCTGGCGATCTTGAGTCCGGACAGGCGGACACGGTTGATTAAGGCGGCAATGACCTTATTCTCGTTCTCGAAGCCGTTTGAAGCGCGTATGGTGCGGATACCGGCGAGATCACGATTGAGTATGGAAGTAAGGTCGCCGAGCGTGTATTGGCTGTCATAGCTTGCTCGTTCAATGAATTTAGCGGACAGCAGCATGAGTGTGAATACGGTGAGAAGCAGGGTGATTGCTGTGCCGAATAGGATTGGGTCAAGCATTGCCATAAACACAGCGGAACCGATGACGGTGATGAAGCCTGATGCAAGGGCTGATGTGCACTGCATGAATGCATTACGCAGTTGTGAGGTGTCGTTGCTGACACGGCTGAGCAGGTCGCCGGAGTCGCGTTGATCGTATTCGCGTATGGGCAGGCGTAGCAGGTGTTTGCTTAGTGTGAGACGAGCATCCCTTACGATATCCTCTCCTGTACTCTGCAGTTGGTAGTTCTGTAGGGCTGATATAGCTCCTGAGGCGATGACGAGTAACAGCATTCCGGCAATGACGGGCCACTGGGGAACCTGGAATACACCGTTCTGGAAGAAGTTGGTCATGTACTTAGGCAGGAGCAGCGTCATAGAGGCTCCTATGGTTCCAAGGCATAGGATGAGTGCCAGCCGTCCTCGGTATTTTCGGAGGGGAGAAATCAGATTGTACATGGAGACATGTTTCATGTGCATGGTGTCGTCCTGGTCGTTGACGGTCATTGCGTATCTTTCCGTTCGGAACTGGCTCTAGTAATGGTGTATTGTTTGACGGCATCAGGTTCGCCGATGGGTATACCGTTGGCTTCTACCCAAGCGTGTGCGCGGAAGGGACGATCGGTGAACCCGGTGCACCATGTGACGGATCGGCGAGATATGCGGCATGCCGCCGCTGTGGAGAGCGACCGAAGTAGACAACCCTGCTGGCTTCGGCATCTGCGGCTTACCGCGCATACGGCATTGCGGTAACGTTCCGCCATGCTGGTGTCGGCCGGCGGATATCGTTCGGACCACGTTTCAAGCCGGCGGCAGAACTCTCCGATTTGCTGTCGTTCCATCCGTCTTCCGATAATGATGGCAATCAGCGCTATCAGGCGGTCGTGAAAGTTGGCTCGTGTGATCGCTTCCGGCTGTAGTGGGATGCTCATAGACGCACGTGCTTCCCCATATCGGCGAGGAAACGATCCGCGTCCCGGGCGATGATTTGTCTGTCGGCCTGATATTCTTCGGCGATTTTATTCGTGCAATCCTCGACGGTTTTGCCGCACATCAGACCGTCAAGGATAATCCGGCCTATTTCGTTGACCTGCAGGTATTCACCGGTGTCGTTGACGAAGACGATCGCCCCGCCCTCCTTGGGATACAGGGATATCTGATTCCTCAGACTGATGCTTGTCTGTGTGTCATCGGCTTGCATATCTCAGCCACCTTTCCACTGCTGCTACTCGTTGCATTTCAAACAGGAATGTGATGTCAGGCATCGGCATGGAAGCTCGACGCCGTATGGCTGGCATATCGATCAGTCCCTCCTCGTCCAGCACTCCGCCGGCGATTGAATCGAGCAGCGCGTCCTTCGAGCGTTGCCATGCCAGATACAGTGAATATGAGTGATCGCCTTTGACGGGACGCCGGAATATCGTTTCGGGGATTATGCCCTTGAGCGCCCGGTATAACACGGCTTTGTGTAGATTTCCCTCGGTGCGTGCACTGATTGGGGCGCATAGCGCATAGTCCGCGATTCCGTGGTCCAGATAGGGGGAGCGGAACGTTATGTCGTTGGAGGCGAACGTCCGATTAACCTGATTGAGCATTCGTGCCTGCATTGACAGAGAGTAGAGCGCCTGATGACGGCTTCGGTCGGGGTTCAATGGCCGAATGTCGGCGTGTTTCAATTGTGATTCAACGGCGCCATATAGGATATTCCTGGCTTTCGCGGTCAGGAATTCGGGAATGCGTATGGCATCATGCCATCCACAAGGCGAAGAGCGATGGTCATGACCTTGTTCCGCGTCCAGGAACGATGACCGTAATTCCTCATGCAGATCGGTGCCATCGGTGAGATCGAGAATTGCCTGATAGGGTGGGACCCGGTAATCGGCGCTGTATTGTCTTCGGATGTCCCGTAGCCGTAGCGGGTGTTCCCGCAGGCAGCTCCATGATGAGGATGGCATGGATGCGAACAGCTCGTCTCCTCCGAAACCCGTGACATGGATACGGCTTGCGTCTGCTTCCATTTCGGAGATTCGGCTGAGATAGCCTTCGATATCGCTCCAGTAGACCGGTTCTTCAGGTATCTCTCTGTTGGGATATTCGGCTGCGGGTTCGAATGATCTGTTTCCATCCACGACCCGGCCGATTTTGATGAGTGGCATCCGAACGTCCTCGGAGATTCGCTCGGCCCATCGGGAATCCTGATTCATTGGATCGTCGGGTGTTTCATGATACAGGGGCATACGAACCCCCTCGCCGGCGAAGACGTATGTGATGGCGGCGGAGTCCACTCCTCCGGACACATCGGCGGATAGTGGTGCCTCATTGCGCCACTCATCCGCGATCGTCAGGAAACGGCTTCTTAGTGATGCCAAGATCTCGTTGCTCGGAACATGTTTTGCGGGTGAAGGTTCCGCTCTCGTATATCGCGGCCTATTGGATTTGTCGAGGTGCAGTATGGTTGCGGCGGGTATGGAATGTATGTTCCTCCATGGGGATTTGTCCCCTCGAAGGCTGTCAGGGAGCGAAGGCAGCAAATCCATGACAATGCGTTCCAGGTCAAGATCGGCGTTCGTGATGCTTGCAAGTCGGGAGGCGCTGTCCGACAGGAGCACTTCATCTTCGGAGACGGTCCAGAACACGCGATCGCCACTCAGCAGAGGAACTTGGACGCATGTTCCCTCGTCATTGATGCTGATGGAGGCGGGAAGCTTCGAACAGTTCGTCGGCTTCCCGCCGCGGACAATCACGGTACGGTTTGGGTTCTTATGCGTAAACGGCATCACGTTTCCCTATCCTGATACAGCTAGGGATCATCAATATATGCAGGGTTTCGGTCAGTTCGATCCCCAAGGGAACGGGGCCTTGGCGCCGCCAACATCGACATAGTTGCCGAACCATACGCCATTGGTTGCTTCCTTGAATGATGCGATGACCTCAACGGCCGGGGGTACATAATCCTTCATCTTCGTTCTCCTCATGCTCTGTATATGGGACCGGATTGCATGCCGGTGCATGCCATTCCAGTTAACCTGATTTGGATGGTACATCCAAGAATGTGTTTGGTGTTTGTCATCTTCGGATGACAAACACCAAACACATGGACCTTAGGGAAGCGGGTGATCCGCTGGCGTTTTTCAGTCTTCCTTCCAAAGCTGGCCGCGGGAACCCTCTTTTACCACAGTGCCTTTATCCAGTACCACAACGTCATCGGTAATCGGCCTCAGCCTGCTGTCCGGTTCGGATGCGATGAGCACCGCAACGCCACGATTCGCCTGCTTCCGTATCTGCTCGCAGATCCAATTCGTGCCCGATCGATCGAGTGTCTGGAGCGGTTCGTCCATGATCAGGGCCTTGGGGTTGGGAAGCAGAGCTATGGCGAATCGCATTTTGAGGACATCGATCGGAGCGAGAGCGTGGAGCCTGACGGTGAGAAGATTCTGCAGTTCGGTCATGTGAATGATCCCGTCAAGAAGCGGATCAGGCGTTCCGGCCCAGAGCGCCTTCCAACGAAGATAGGTTCCGGCCGAGTAATACGGGGACAGTGAAATGGCTTCGGGCATTGCGTTCACAACGTTTTTTGGTATACGGGATGTGCCATAGGGTTTGCCGCAGGTGGATATGCATCCGGAATCCGGGATATCCAGCCCCAGCAGCATCCGGAGAACGGTTGTTTTGCCGGCGTCATGTGGCCCCGTCAGAACGGTGACTCGACCTGCATAGGCGGCAAATGTGATTCCATGCAGTTCGCGGCCGGCATGGTTGAATGAGACATTCTCAAACGCGATGATGGGTGAAGCCGAATCGGGCAGCTGGCACATCGTTTTCCTTTCTTCGATTGACCCGGCCGCAATACAGTTAACCAGTTCGCTCTATTCTCCAGTAAAACGATTGTGCTGTTTGTCATCTGAAGATGACAAACAGCACAATCGTTGAGATGAATATCGTGATTTTTATGCTGGTTTGCCGCCTGTTATTTGGTCCAGCCCCGATTGATACCAGGCTATGGCGATTTGGACTCGGTCCCGCATGTGCATTCTGGCCAATATGCGGCTTACCGTGCGTCGTACCGATGCCGTTTCGATGAACAAGTGTTCCGCGATTTCCTGATTGGACAAACCTGCCGCCACGAGTTCCGCGACTTCATATTCCCGCTTGGAAAGTCCGTCGAATAGGCTTCGTAGCAGCTTGATGCGGGTGTTGTCCGATATGGGCCGAACCCCGCGATTGAGTACTTCACCGGTGATTCTCGGTGTCAATACTGCATCTCCGTTATGCACGGCGTGTACGGCGTCACGTAGCTGTTTGGGGGTCGCGTCCTTGAGCAGGAATCCGGATGCCCCTCGCGCCAATCCGTCGAAGGCGTAATCGTCCTCATCGTATGTGGTCAGGATCAGTATCTGGATTTGGGGGAATTGTTCCTTGATGATGCCCGTCGCCTCTATGCCGTCCATGACGGGCATGCGCACGTCCATCAGAATCACGTCAGGCAGTTGCTGCGGTGATTGCCGTAGGAATTCGATTGCTTGGGCGCCGTCCGCGGCCTGTGAGCTGACGATGATGTTCGGATCGTTGTTCAGCATCATCATGAAGCCGGTGCGCGCCCCTCGCATGTCATCGACCAGCATGACCTTGATGATGTCGTCTCTTGCATCCTTCATGGTTCTTCCGTTTCTTTCAGGGGATTAGTGCCTTGACCGCCCAGCCATTGCCGTATGGCCCATAGGACAGGGTGCCGCCCATTTTCGTAAGGCGTTGGGAAAGTCGTTGCAGTCCGGTTCCACCTGTCGGCTTCCCGCTTTGACCGGATGCCTCGCTGGTGGTGTCGTGTCCGGAGACGTGTCCATCGTTGCGGATCGTGATTGCTGTTCCGCCATCACGGTAATGATTCCAGGAGACAGCAATGCGGGTCAGTCCCGCGCCGTGCCGAAGGGCATTGGTCAGTGCCTCGCGAGTGACGGCGAAGCATAAATCCGAACGGCGGGGATCCTCGACGCGTCTTCCCGTTTCGGTGAACACGACGATGATTCCGGTCGCGCGTATGTGTTCCAGTACGGGTCTGATATCGTCCCAATCCCGTAAGCGCAGGACGTCATCCTGATTCACTGGGTCAAGACCGACCTGTTCCAAAGACGGCTGCGATTCCTCTTCATTGAAGACCTTCAGTATGCGGCGCGTATCGCCCAGACTGTCTTTTGCAATCGATGTGATCTCCGCTAAGACATCGGCCAGTTGCGAGTCGGAATAGCCGCCGTTCCTTATGCAGTCCTCGCCTCCTTGCGATAACGCTATGATCGAGGTCAATCCATGACCGACGCTGTCATGCAGTTCGTTGGCCATGCGAAGGCGCCGTTCCGTACGATTCTTCTCCTCCGCCAGTATTGCGGTCTTTCGCCGTGCTTCGGACAGTAGCCTATTCGCCGTTCGACGGTCCCGTGCTATGGACAACAGTGAGGATGCGATGCCGGCCAAAGCGACGGAATATAGTAACGCCAAATACTGAGGCTGCAGAGAGGCGGGATGCATGTATTGCACTGCGATCATGCAGATCATGGCCAGATCGCACATGGCCTGAGCATACAGGGGAAGCCGGATGCACAGATAAAGCACCAGGATAACCGCGACCTGCGTGTATGAGTGCAGGCCAACGCCGAACAGGACGCTCAGGGAGAGCTCAATGAATTCCAAGGCCAGCAACGCCACGGGGCTTCTGGACCTTAACGTCACGTTTATGGCTCCTAAAACCAGCAGTATGAGGAAGTACCATATTCCCGCTCCTTCGTTGAGGAACCGGATAAACGAATATCCTGTGCCGATTGCCATCCGCTCTTCCACATAATCGCGGATCAGCACGCCCATCGTGCCGACGATGCAGATCAGAGTCGTCGTGAAACGAAGCAGGCGTTCCCCTTTGAGCTGCCGAAACCATAGGATCAATCGATTGCGCGGGGTGACGGCCAGCGTTTGTCCCTCATCTGATGACTTACCCCGGCGTGAGCCCATAATGAGGCGGTTCCTCGCAACCTGCACCTTACGCCTTCTTCGTTGTCCGAGAATACAGCTCTCCCATTATCTACGATTCACGGCTCACCCGTCCATGACTTGGCTCCTGTTTGACATCTACGGATGACAGTGACCTATCGCAGACTTCCGCTCTGATTTCGGAGAGAATGATTCAGGCGAGGCTGCTCGACATACTTTCCTTCATCGGCGCGGGAACACGGCCCCTGGCCATGCGCCGTGCGAATGACCGTATTGCCTGGCCGCTCGCATGCTCGCGGCGGTGCGCCGGGCGGACCGCAAGACCCGACGCAACGAACTGCCCGACCGCACCTGCATCAGCGACCGGCTCGGAGACCAGACGATTGATGTCATTGAAACCAGCGAAACCAAAGGACTCAACGGCAGCTGGACGCGCAGCACCCGAAAAA